>JADMIO010838850.1_pt1 | contig 98661 bp, 82 predicted proteins | sample 8958161 | NCBI WGS metagenome assembly JADMIO01 (sample SAMN16585339, study PRJNA669376) | soil metagenome | isolation source: Crop rotation soil | place: USA: Cullars Rotation, Alabama | collected 2011
CGCGACAACTTGTCCACGTGGAATTCTAAGCTTAGGATCCCAATGTGCTGGAAAGCAGCGCCCGCCGCTCGACCCGACGCGATCGATGACGATCTTCGGCTCGAGTCCGGCGATGCAGCCGGTGCGCGAGTTTGTCGATCGCATGGCCAACCTCAACGGGTTGCGCGCCGGCGAGTATCCGACCGTTTTGCTCCTCGGGGAAACGGGTTCCGGCAAAAGCCTGGTCGCGCGCGCTCTCCATCAAGGAAGCGCCCTGGCCCCGGCGCCCTTCCTGGTCTTCGACTGCACGGTCGTGCCGCGCGAGCTGATCGAAGCCGAGCTGTTTGGCTACGAACGCGGCGCGTTCACTGACGCCAAGGCGGCAAAGCCCGGTCTGTTGGAGGTCGCCGCCGGCGGCACGCTGCTGCTCGACGAGATCGGTGAGCTCGGGCTGGCGGCGCAAGCGAAATTGCTGCGCGCCATCGAGGAAAAGGCCGTCCGTCGCCTCGGCTCGCTCACCGATCTCAGCGTCGACGTGCGCATCATCGCCGCCACCAACCGCGACCTTGCGCGCGAGGTCGGCCTCGGGCGTTTTCGGCAAGACCTCTTCTATCGCCTCAATGTACTGACACTCACGCTGCCGCCGCTGCGCGCGCGGGGTGACGACATCCTCCTGCTCGCCCGACACTACATCGAGATCTACTCGCGCAAGTACGGCCGCCCGGCAAAGGAGCTTGCACCGGATGCGATCGACGAGCTGCTCAACCGGCGCTGGGTCGGCAACGTCAGGGAGCTGGCACACATGATCGAGCGCACGATGCTGATGATCGACGGCGATGTCATCGAGGCGGCTCACCTGGCGTTTGACGTGCCGGTAGGCGGCGACGAGCCCGTTGCCACACGTCTCGACGACGCCGAACGCCAGCTCATCGCGCAGGCCCTCGACGAATGCGCCGGCAATGTCTCGCAGGCCGCGCGCCGGTTGGGTGTCAGCCGCGAGCTGCTGCGGTATCGCATGCGCAAGCATCAGCTTCGATGAGCCATGCCAGAAACAGCGACGGCGAGCACGAAGGCTCGCCGTCGCTGCAATCCATTGTTTCAGACGATCGATCAGAATCCGGTCACGGCGCCGGGCACAAATACAATTCGCCGAGGTTGTCGTCAGCATCGGTAACCGATTCCGGACCGAGATCGAATGCGTTTGTCGGGTTCATCGAATCGGCGAGACAAGGAGGACAGACGCCTGCATCGACGAAGCGAATGATTTTCCGGTAGTACTTGTCGGCGGCGCTCCTCCCGCCGGACACTTCGCACACAGAGGAGTCGTACGGTTTGTCTTTGAACACCGCGAGAGCGAGCCGATAGTGGCACCGAACCAGCGCAACGTTCAGGGCGCCCCACGCCTTGGCGACCACATTGCCGCACTTCAAATGGTTCTCCGATGACGGAATGTAGCCCCCGTCGTCACCGCCTGGATTGATGAGATTGCCCGACGTGGCGTCGCAATAGAACCGCCCGTTCAAGTTGTCGACCGAACCCGACACCGTCTGGTCGCTGAGAATGACATCGCGGCGCGCGTTGGCGTTGCTGATCAATGTCGAGTCGCAACCGGACAGCCCGGCGATGATGTCATCGAACTTGCCTTTAGCCGCGGCCTCGCAATCCTCCTCGGCGGTCTGGATCTCCGGGGTCGACATCCCCTCGCCGAACGCCTTGTTGACCTGCGACATGTGACAGCCCACGAGGCGGAGACGGAGCTTCGCCAGCGCGGCCTCAGCCTTCCTGGCGCAACCGTCGGCCGCGGCGCAACCGGTATGGTCGCCACCAAGCGGATCCCCCGGGGCCGCCCATGCCGGCGCCGCGGTCATCGTCAATGCCAGCGCCAACCCTGTAAGCTTTAGGAGCCTCCGAATACTAACCGTTGTGTTCACCATGAACGCGCCCTCCTTTTGGTTCCGTCGCATCACGACGGCTTTGAGAGAACTGCGGTGCAATGCGCGTGCCTCGGCCGCGCAGGTTTGTCGGCACGGAACAATACTGCAACAAACGCCGGCCGTCGGTCCAGGTGCACCGAGCCCTGGTTCAGGAGAACCACCGGCCTCTCGCACTGGGCGCCAGACCGCCATCGCAGGCTCGCTATTCTTTCCGTACGATGCGATAGGACGCGGCGGCACCGGCAACGGTGAGGAAGCGCGACCATGAAAACCATCGAGTCGGAGCGCGTCATCATTCTCGGAGCCGGACCCGTCGGCCTCGGGGCGGCGCTGGAGCTGGCGCGCTTCGGCGTCCGCAGCGTCCTGGTCGAAAAGCACGACGGCACTTCCTGGCACCCGAAGACCCGCAACTTCAACACACGCACCATGGAGATCGCCCGCGCCTGGGGCGCAACGGTGTACAAGCGCCTGCGGGCCATCGACACGCCTCCCGGCTGGAAGAGCCCGATCCGCTTTCTCGAGACCGCGACCGGCCGAGAGTTCGGCAAGATCGATTCGAAAGGGTTCGAAGGACCCGGGCCCACCGTCAGTCCGTGCGAACCGGTGATGTCGTCGCAGGAGCTCATCGAGGAAATTCTGCTCGACGCCGTGCGCGCCTCCGGACTCGTCGACGTTCGCTTCGGCGTTGAAGCGACACGACTGGTCAGCGGCGGCGCCGACTCCGATGCACACGCCGCGATCGAAGTCGTCGATCGCAAGAGCGGCGCGTCCACAGTGATGCGCGGCGCCGCTCTGGTCGCGGCGGACGGTGCGGCAAGTCTCATTCGCAGTGAGCTCGGGTTGAACCTCGAAGGCCCGCAAGGGCTGTCGCACATCGTCAACTGCTACTTCAAAGCGGACATCGAACGGCACCTCGGCGAGCGCAGAGGCGTGTTGTTCTTCGTGGCCAACGCGCAAGCACGCGGCGTCCTGCAGCCACTCGACGGGGCAGGACGCTGGCTGTGCCAGATCAACGTCGCGCCCGAAGAATGGTCGCCGGAAGTCTTCACCAAAGCGCGCGCGCGCGACTGGGTTCGCGCCGCCGTCGGCGTCGAGAACCTCGAACCGGACATTCTGTCGCTCGGCTTCTGGAAGCTGAACTCGACCATCGTCAAACGGCTCGTCAGCGGCCGCATCGCAATTTGTGGAGACGCCGCACACCAATTCCCGCCGACGGGAGGCCTCGGCGTCAACACCGGCTTGCAAGGCATGCACAACGCGATGTGGAAACTGGCGTACTGCGTGAAGGGACAGGCGGGGTGGCCGCTGCTGCAGACCTATCACGACGAGCGCCGCGAGGTTTCGCAGCGCATCACCAGCCAGTCGCTCGAGAACTCGATCAACGTGCTGCGCATCGTCTCTGCCGCCACCGGTATCGAGACCGGCATGAGCACCGAGGAGATCGTCACCGCCTCGCGTCGATACGGCAACCATCTCGGCGTCGAGTTCGGCGCCGCGTACACCTCCGCCGCCGTCGTTGCCGACGGCACTTCACCGCCGCCGGTGGCGGACAGCTACTCCGACTACGTGCAAACCGCCACGCCCGGCTGCCGGGCGCCGCACGTCTGGCTAGGACAGCCGGAGGCGCAGCTGTCGACGCTCGATCTGTTCGGACCGAGCTTTACACTACTGGCCGCGCCGAAAGCCGAGGCGTGGTGTAAGCAGGCCGCAAGTGTGAGCGCCGCACTCAACGTGCGCATCGATTGTTATCGAATCGGCGCTGCCGGTCTGCACGATCTCGGCGGATTCGCATCGGCGTACGGTATCGAGTCCGATGGCGCAGTACTCGTGCGACCGGACGGCCATGTCGCGTGGCGCAGTCGCACGGCATCCGGGACTGGAACTGAACTGGAGAACGCGTTGAAGCGAATTCTAGCGGGTGTGTTGTGAGGGAGTTAGAGAGTTAGAGGATTGGCTACCAGCGGTCCAATGCTTGGCAGCCTCACCACTAACCCCCTAACGCCCTACCTTTGCCGGGCACGACTACCTACACGTCGTGCCCAAGTTGAACCAGCGACCGTCATTGCACAGGAACGTCGTGCCGGACTGGCAGATCGCGTACATCACGCTATCGCTGAAGCACGGGTGCCCGGTAGTGGCACATCCGGCCGCGACCGCAATCAATGCAGCCAGGTGCAAAGGCTTCATATCGGTATCTCCTCTGCACCCAACAAGCCGCATGATTCGTGCCACCAGGACGGTATTTACCTAGACGTCCAAACGCCCAAGCGATCCGCCGGCGCTTGCACCCTTTACAGAGGTCATCTGAAAATTGGTAGGCGCTGTACTCAGATCTTCTTCGCCACCGCCACCCATAGCGGGTCGGCGCCCGGCGGTGATCGATCGATGAATTCCACTTCCCCGAACCCGCCGGCCAGCTCGAAATAGAGCTGCATGAGGCGGAGCCGCTCCCCGGGGGTGGTGGCCTGCCAGGCAGCGATCGCCTTCGTCGGGAAACAGCGGTGCGACGTCGCGATCAGTGCGACGCCGCCCGGTTTCAACACTCTGCACACCGACGCGTACACCTCGACCGGGCGCGTCAGATACTGAATCGAGACCGCGTTGATCACCGCGTCGAAGGTCGCGTCGGCGAACGGCAACTGCGGCGCAACGTTGAGATCCTGAACGACGAAGTCGGTGAGCCGCGGATTGTGCTCCAGCTCGACGCGATTCATTCCTAGTCCGGCGACGCGCGCATAGTCCACATCCGCGGGCAAATGCGAAATCCACGACGACATGAGGTCGAGAACGACGCCGCCCGCCGGCAACTCCTCGCGATACACCTGCGTGAGCGCCGCAATCGTGGCGTCGTCGATGTGCGTCACCAACCGCGGCTCGGCGTAGAACGCCGCGTCGTCCGATTCGTCGACGCGCTGAAAGAACTCCGCGGGCAGCTGAACTTGGGACATGCCTCACCTTTACGCTTAACAGCGGTCGAGCGGTAGCGTAGGAGCGCCAACGTCCCGCCTCGCCGCCTGAAGGCCGGCGCTCCCATTACTCCTATACTAGCGTTGTGCTAAGACCGCGCCGGGGCCGTGGGAAATCAACAATTGCAGTGCGGTGCGTTCCGCTTGGATCTCGCCGCCGAGCAGCTCTGGCGCGATACGCATGAGATAGACGTGACGCCGAAGGCGTGGGCAGTTCTTCGCTACCTGGTCGAACGCCCCGGTCAGCTGGTTACCAAAACGGAATTACTCGACGCCGTGTGGGGCGAAATCAGCGTTGCCGAGGGCAGCCTGACGCGGGCGATCTTCGAGTTGCGCAGCATCTTCGGAGACACGGCGCAGAAGTCGCGCTTCATCCAGACCGTACATCGACGCGGCTTCCGTTTCATCGCACCGCTGCAGAACGCAACCGAGGCGCCCGACGCACCGCCCCGGAAAGAGATGGCGAAGCCCGCGGCTCCGGACCGACAAGGGAACGAGGGCCGCTACATCCGTCAGGTCAACGAGCTCGACCGCCTGCACGAATGGTTCGCTCTCGCGCTCGAGGGGCAGCGGCAGACGGTATTCGTCATCGGCGAGCCGGGGATCGGCAAGTCGGCGCTCGTCGATCAGTTTCTGAAGGAAGCGCCCGAAATCGCGCCGCCCTGCTTCGTCGGCCTCGGCCAGTGCATCGAGCAGTACGGCCCGCGCGAGGCTTTCATGCCCGTGCTCGAAGCTCTCGGCCGCTTGTGCCGGCAACCGAACGGCGAACGATTGATCGAGATCCTTCGCCGCCACGCGCCCACCTGGCTGACCGAGATCCCGGGCCTGCTGGATCGCGGCGAGCGCGAGAAGCTTCAGCGTGAAACACCCGCCGTCACCGCCGAACGCATGCTGCGAGTGATGGTCGAGGCGTTGGAGGCGATGAGCGCGGAAGCTCCGGTGATCCTGGCACTCGAGGATCTTCACTGGAGCGACTTCTCCACTCTCGATCTGCTTTCGGCGTTGGCGAACCGGCGCGAGCCCGCCCGCCTGATGGTGCTGGCGACGTATCGGCCCGTCGACGCAATCGTCCAGAATCATCCGGTGCACGAGGTCAAGCACTCTTTGGAGCTGCACGAGCGCTGCAGCGTGCTCGTCGTCGAGCTGCTCAGCGAGGCCGCCGTACACACATACTTGCAGCGCCTCTTCGTGCCGAACACCTTCCCGCGATCGCTGGCGCAGCTCCTGCACCGGCACACGGACGGCAACCCGCTGTTCCTGCAGGCCGCGGTCCAGTACCTCCGCAACGAAGGCTTCGTCGCGCAGCAAGCGGACACCTGGCAGCTGACGAAGCCGGTGGACTCGATCGATCCCGAGGTCCCGGAAACGTTGCGGTTGCTGATCGAACGAAACTATCGGCGACTCGGCGCCGACGAGCGTCTGATGCTCGACGCCGCCAGCGTTGCGGGGCACACGATCGCGGCGCCTGCGGTCGCGGCGGCGATCGAGCGCGACGTCGCGGCGGTCGAGTCGATCTGCACACGGCTGGCGCGGCACGAAATCTTGCTGCCGGTGGCCGGACGACACGAATGCGGCGCAGCTCCGCCGCGACCGCCGCGGCGTCGCTTTCGATGAAGCCGAAAGGCGTTTATCTCGCGCCGGCCGCATGCCTCCCATGCCGGACGCACGGGGTATAGCCTGGAGCGACGGGAGGAATGAGTCGGATGAACAACAACGAACCCTCGATTGCCCTCGTATGGGACGCCTTCACCGGTTACCAGCGCACTGCAGCGTTCAAGGCCGCCATCGAGCTCGATCTCTTCACCCATATCGGCGGCGGCGCCACGACGATCGCCGCGCTCGCCGAGCGCACCAAGGCGGCGCCGCGCGGTCTGCGCGCACTGTTGGACCACCTCGCCGCCGACGACTTCCTCGTCCGTGACGGAAACACCTACGAATTGAGCGCGACCGCGGCAGCCTTCCTCGACCGCAAGTCGCCGGCATTTCTCGGATCGGCGGTTACGTTCATCGCCTCGCCGATGCTGCTCGACAGCTTCAGTCGTCTCACCGAGGCGGTCCGCCGCGGCGGCACCGCGGTTTCCGACGAGGGAACACTGGCGCCTGAGCACCCCGTCTGGGTCGACTTCGCCCGCGCCATGGCGCCGCTTGCCGGCGCCACCGCCAACTTGCTGGCAAACCTGCTCGACATCGAGAAGGCCGGCAGCGCCAAGGTTCTCGACATCGCCGCCGGACACGGCATGTTCGGCATCACCTTGGCCCGCCTCAATCCGAAGGTCGAAGTGACGGCACTCGACTGGAAGAACGTACTCGCGGTGGCGCAGGAGAACGCCCGCGCCGCCGGGGTCGCCGATCGCTTTCACCGGCTGGAGGGCAGCGCCTTCGGAGTCGCGTTCGGCGGCAACTACGATCTCGTCCTGATGCCCAACATCCTCCATCACTTCGACGCGGCGACCTGCGAGAAGCTGCTGGCCAAGGGACACGCGGCGCTGGCGCCGGGCGGACGCCTGGTCATCGTCGAATTCGTTCCGGACGACGACCGTAGCGGACCGCCCGATGCGGTGCGCTTCGCCCTGGTGATGCTGGCGACGACGCCGGCCGGGGACGTCTACACCTTCGCCGAGTACAAGGCGATGCTGCAGCGCGCCGGATTCGACGGCGCGACGCTGCACGACCTGCCGCCGACGCCGGCGCGCGTCGTTATCGCGACACGATAGATAGTCGCATCTAGCCGCTTGCTGGTTCCGCGTCGCGCCAAAGCACAGCGACGCCGATGATCGCGGCGAGCACCGACGCGGCAAACACGGCGACCTTCGCCGCGGCGAAATCGTCGGCCCCGGGGAACGCCTGGCCCGCGATGAACAACGACATGGTGAAGCCGATGCCGCCCAGGGTGCCGGCGCCGCTGAGCTGGCGCCAGCTGTACTCTGCAGGTTTCACCGCGACTCCGAGGCGTACGGCCAGCGCCGACGCGCCGACCAATCCCACCGGCTTGCCCAGCATCAGCCCGCCCATGATCGCCAGGATCAACGACTCGTGGCCGCTCAGCACCTCGGTGCTCAACACCACGCCGGCGTTGGCGAGCGCGAACAACGGCAGGATGAAGTAGCTCGACCACGGCTCGACGTACCGCAGCAACCGATCGGCCGGCGACTCGATGCGATCGTGGATGGCGTCGAGCGCGCGCAGGGTTTCGACCGAAGGGCCGTGCCGCAGCACCTCATCGCCCTGGCGCGACTCGTTGTTGATGATGGCGTACGCCTGGATCATCAGCGTTTGCAGATTCGGCGGCGGCCGCGTCGGGATGAAAAGCGCCAGCACCACGCCGGCCAGCGTCGCGTGCAGGCCGCCCTCGTGGACGCAGGCCCACAACAACACGCCCGCGAGCATATAAGGAAGGGCGCGATACACACCCCAGCGGTTGAACAGCACCAGCAGGCCGGTCACCGCGACCGCCGCCAGCAATGCGCCGAAGTGCAGGTCACCCGAATAAAAGAGCGCGACGACCACGATCGAACCGATATCGTCGACGATCGCCGCGGCAGTGAGAAAGATGCGCAGCTCGATCGGCACGCGCGCACCGAGCATGACGATGAGCGCTACCGCGAAGGCGGTATCGGTCGCCATCGGCACGCCCCAGCCGTGCGCCCAGGGGCCGTCGTGGATGAATGCGAGGTAGACCAGTGCCGGAACGATCATGCCGCCCACCGCGGCGGCGACCGGCAACGCCGCCGAGCGCCGGCTGGCCAGGTGGCCGACGGTGAACTCACGCTTGATCTCCAGGCCGACGACGAGAAAGAAGACCGTGAGCAAACCGTCATTCACCCAGTGCTGCAGCGACATGTGGAAGTCGCTGCCGCCGAAGGTGAAGCCGAACGGACGCGTCCACATCTCGGTGAAGGCGGCGCCCAAGGCCGAGTTGGTGAGCACCACCGCCAGCACCGTCGTCAGCAGCAGCAGCACACCGGTCGACGGCGCCCAGGCGGCAAAGTCGAGCGCCGCCGCGCGCACCCGATGACCCATCGAGCCGAGCATGGCGTCGGCGAACGAGCTTTCGTCCCACGGTCCGTCGTAGCGTCTGCCGTTGATGAAGAACGTCGGCGTGAAGGTGACGCCGCTGGCGCGCGCGCTAGCCAAGTCGGCGTCGACGCGAGCGCGGGCGCGTTCGACGCCGGCGTCGGAGTCCGGTTCGATGCGGAGCTCGGCGGCGACGGCGCGCAGATCGTCCTCGCTCAGCCGCTGCGAGCGCGTCATCAGTTTGATGTGCGCTTCCCAGAATCGTTCGGGGTCTTCGCTGCGTTCGATCAGCTCGGCGGCGCGGCGGGCGATGTCACTGTTGGTTACCGGTCGATGCCGGAAGACGTAGCGCAGGCGCTCGCCGAACTGGTCGCGCACTTCGGCGATGCGCTCGTTGGCGGCGCGGCAGTGCGGGCAGTCGTAGCTGCCGTACTCGACGAGCGTGATCGGCGCCTGCGGCGGACCTAGAACGTGATCGGTAGCCTCGTCGACGGGGCGATCGAGGCGGTTGATGCCGGACGCTTGCGACACATGCGCTCCTCTGAAGGAGTGGATTTGCCGCGGCGGGAGCGCCGAGTAAAGCCCCGCATCGCAGTGCTCCTCAGAGCGAACGGAAAGAAACGAGCTCGCGCTAAGACGCGAGGCGCGACGATGGCTGACGGAAGTCCTCGGCGAACGTTATTAGCGCGACGGGCTCTGCGTCGGTCGCCCCGCAGCGCGGCGCGCTTCAGCAGTCGTCGACGCGGAGGAGAGCGTCGCTGCCGCCCCTGATATCGCGATCACTCGCATAGCCTAGCTACCTTCGCGCGCGACAACTTTCGCGCCTTTCGCGGCGGTTCAATCACTCCGCGCTTGGTGCACGACCCAATCCTCGAACCGCGGTTGCGCCATCTCGGCGCGGAAGCGGTCGAACGTGAAGGGCCAGGCCGTCGGCAGCCCGGTGTCGTCGAGGTACCAACTCTTGCACCCGGTGTTCCAGATGGTCGTCACGGCCGCCTTGCGGCGCTCGGCGTCGAAACGCGCCATCGCTTCCTGCGACGGGCTCATCGCACCGGCGCCGCTGCGCTCGATCATCTCCAACACGTACGCCATCTGTAGCTCGGCCACTTCAATGAGCGAGAAGTTGCCCACCGGGCCGTTGGGCCCGTTGAGCATGCAGAAGTTCGGGAAGCCCGGAACGGCGAGCGTCATGTACGCGAAAGGCCCTGCCGCCCAGACGTCCTCCAGCACGACGCCGCAGTCGCCGACGACGTGCATCGGCCGCACGAAACGATCGACACGGAACCCGGTCGCCAGCACGAGAACATCGATCTCGTGCAGCACGCCGTCGCGCGTCCGTACGCCCGCAGGCTCGATGCCCTCGATCGCCTCCGTCACCAGCGTCGCGTTCGGCCGCTGGATCGCCTCGTAGAATCGATCCGACATGATCAGGCGCTTGCAGCCGGCGCGGTAGCTCGGTCGCAGGCGCTCACGCAACAGCGGATCGCGCACGCTGTTCTCGAGGTGCGCAACGCACATGTCGTGAATGACCTGCAGCATCGGTGAGGTCGCGTCCGAGAGGACGTTGGCAAAGCCGTCCGTCAGCATGCGGCTGTAGGTCTCGCGGATCTCTTGCATCGGCGCCGGGCTGTGGCGGAACACGGCCTTCTCGGCGTCGGAGTACGCCAGGTTCTCCATCGGCGCGACCCACTGCGGTGTGCGCTGGAAGAGGCGCAGATCGGCAACCTCGTCGACGACGGCGCCGACGATCTGGATCGCGCTCGACCCGGTGCCGACGACGCCGACGCGCTTGCCGGCGATCTCGACCCCGTGCTCCCAGCGGGCGCTGTGAAAGCACGGCCCCGCAAAGCGTTCGATGTCGGGGACGTCCGGATACGCCGGATGGTGCAGGACGCCGGTGGCGGCGATCACGAAATCGGCCTCATCGGTGGAGCCATCGGAAAGGTCGAGCCGCCAGCGACCGCGCTCGAAGGCGCAGCGCGTCACCTCGCGGCCGTATCGAGTGATCGCATCGACCCCGCGGCGCCTCGCCACGTCCTCGAAGTACGCGAGGATCTCCGGCCCGCCTGCGAAGCGATGGCTCCACTCCGGGTTGAGCGCGAACGAGTAACTGTAGAAATGCGACGGCACGTCGCAGGAAAGCCCGGGATAGGTGTTCTCGCGCCAGGTGCCGCCGAGGCGGTCGGCCTTCTCGTAGACGACGACGTCGCCGCACCCCGTCTCGCTCAACCGTATGGCGGCGAGGATGCCGGCCATACCGGCCCCGATGACGGCGAAGCGACGCGATGTACTCACGTCGGCTTGCTAGCGAAATTCCTGTCGTGAGTAAATTCAGCGCCGGCATCGGAGTCGACGCATGACAAGGGTGCGGACAAATCAGGTCCCTGGAGGCTTGTGGGTGGCCGGTACGTTGCGGCATCATCGACGCGCTGCGCCGCTGCGGGCGCGCGGTGATGCCGCGTTCGGCGGCGCGCGCTGACGCGCCGCGAAGGAGAGCCGATGCAAAGCTCCACAGAAAAGCAGGTCGTTACCGTCGATGCCGACGGGCACGTGCTCGAACCGCGTGACGTCTGGCAGCGCTACCTCGAGCCGAACTTGCGCGAGCGCGCCATCCGCATCGAACGCGACGCCGACGGCGTCGAGGCGCTGCTCGTCGATGGCCGCCCGCATCTCGCACTGCGCGGCCGGCTCGGGGCGCTCGGCGGCATCGGCATGGATTCCGAAGATCTAATGACCGTCGGGCAGCGCAGTTACGAGGACGGCTGCCCGCCGGGCGGCTACGATCCGGGCGCGCGCCTGAAGGTCATGGACGACGAGCAGATCGACACGGTACTGCTCTACCCGACAATCGGCATCGCCTGGGAAGGTTTGGTTTCCGATGCGCCGCTGGCGACCGCCTACTGTCGCGCCTACAACCGCTGGCTCGTCGACTTCTGCAGCACCGATCGCCGCCGTCTGGTGCCGATCGCGCACATCTCGCTGCTCGACCCGGAGGGAGCGGTGACGGAGGTGGAGCGCGCACGGCGCGACGGCTGCGCCGGTATCTATCTCTCGCCGGATCCACCGTCGCGAGGCGGCATGCAATTCGACGACCCGAAGCTGGCGCGGTTCTGGAGCACGGTGCAGGAGCTCGACATGCCGATCGCCTTCCACGTCGTCGCGCGCAGCGACAACCGCTCGCTCGCGTCCTGGTACAGTCCCAATGACGGACCGGTGGGCACGGTGATTTTCGGATTCGCCTTTCTCGCCCTCGACGTGATGGCCGCCTTCACGTCCATGATGACGCGCGGCCTGTTCGAGACCTACCCCCGCCTACGCCTGGCAGTGCTCGAGGCCGGTTCGAACTGGATCACTGCCTGGCTCGATCGGCTCGATCACAAGTTCGAGATCATGCGGCCGTTCTCGCAGCTGCAGTTGATGCCGTCGGAGTACTTCAAGCGGCAGTGCGTGATCAGCGCCGAACCCGACGAGTCGCTGACCGCCGCGATCGTCGAGCACCTCGGCGCCGATTACGTGATCTGGGCATCGGACTATCCGCACCTCGACGCCTCGTTTCACGTCGTCGACCAACTGCGCCAGCGCATCGCGCGGCTGCCGGACGAGGCGCAGCGCAAGGTTTTGGGGACGAACGCGCTGCGGTTCTACGGGCTCGACGCTTAGGCCCGGAAACAGAAAACAGAAAACCGAAAACAGAAAACCGGAAATGTAAAATGGGCGGCGCCGAAACTGCGTTGATCGGTTTTCCATTTTCTGTCTTCGGTTTTCTGTTTTCTGTTTCCCTGCTCACTAACACTGCAATTTCGCCCTGCGCCCAGCCGCTCACAAGCGGTATTGTTCCGACCTTCGGCATAGACTAACGAGATCCTAGGTCCATCAAGCCTAGCGGGCTCGCCACTTGGCGCCTTCTCCCGCGAAAGGAGCCCGATGACACGTTCGACATCTGTCACCCTCACCCTCGCCCTTCTCCTCTTCACCCATCCGGCCTTCGCAGAGGTCGCGTTCCAGTTCGCCGTTCCCAATTTTCGCGCCCCCGACAGCGCCAGTGTGAACGGCGTGCGGCTTTCGATCATCCACGGCAAGAACACGACTCAGAAGGGTCTCGACCTCGGGTTCTTTGCCATGAGCGAGACGGCGCACTTCTCCGGGCTCGGCCTGATCTTCGGCGTGAGCCGGGTCACCAACACCATGGCGGGCGGCGCTGCGTTCAGCTTCGTGAACTGGCACAGCAGCCGCGACACCGGAATGAACGGTGCGTTCATCAACATCGTCAACAACACAGAAGAAGCTTTCAACCTCGGGTTCGTCACTATCGCCGAAGGCGGCACCGGCTTCGACCTTGGCGGCTTCAACATGTCGAAGAGCTCGACCTGCCAAATAGGCTTCCTGAACATCACCGACAGGATCGAGACCTTTCAGTTCGGATTTCTGAATATCGCTCAGAACGGCTTTCTGCCGGTCTTCCCAGTGTTCAATTTCCCGGTGAGGTGAAAGCAGCGCGCGCCTACAGCGCAGGCTAAAGATCCCCCGCGCTGGTCGAGGAGTTCTCCTTCCACGCGAACATCTCGTTCCGCGGACCGCAAGCGCTCTGGGTTCGCGCGACTTAACCCAGCGCGATCTGCGCTTCGAGCTTGCCGAGTGCGGCTCCGAGGCAATAGTGGATGCCCTTGCCGAAAACCGGCGTAGCGTCCGGCAGGGACTCTAAAGGATCGGCGAGGAACGACGGCGAGCGGGTCGAAGGCGGCGGGAATCAGGCAGGCGCTGCGCTCATTCTTCGCGTTCACTCGCGGCGCGCTCCCTGTGTCTTCAGGTGAGTGAGTAGCTGCCGGTCGTGACGGCTCGCCGCACTCAACGGTCCGATGTACGGCTTCCAGCGCGGCGGCGACGCGGCTTCGGGCTTGTCGCCCATGACGGTGACGCGCTGGATGACGCGGTCGCCGTCGAAGTCGCTCAGCACGTGATGCTGGGTGCAGCGGTTGTCCCACATCGCCAGCGTCCCTTCCGTCCAGTGATAACGGACGGTAAATCGCGGGCTCTGCACCCAGCGCGTAAGATACCCGAGCAGCGCGGCGCTTTCCTGGTGGCTCATCTCGACGATGCGCCTGGTGAAGTGTTCGTTGACGAAGAGCGACTTCCGCCCGGTCTCAGGATGGACGCGCACGACGGGATGAATCGCCGTCCGTTCGGCGTGACCGTGCGGATCGGCGTCGTGCAGCGCCGTCAGTCCTTCGCAGAACTCCTGCATCGGCGGCGACAGCTCGTCGTATGCCTTGTACATATTGGCCCACATCGTATCGCCGCCGACGTCCGGACACTTGGCCATGCGCAGGATCGACATGATCGAGGGCTCGGGCTGACAAGTGAGGTCGCTGTGCCACTCGTCGGCGATGCCGCCCTGGCCGCCGGTGGCGTGTAGCTCGAAGAACTCGGGGCGTTCTGCTGAGAACGAAAGGTTGGGGTGTGCTTCGAGCTGCCCGAAGAGACGGCCGAAGGCGATGTGCTCGTCCGGCGTCATCTGCTGTCCCGGGAAGAACAGGACGAGATGCTCGAGAAGGAGCGATTGAATCTTCGCGGCCTCGGCCGGTCCTGCGTCCGTCAGGCGAATGCCGCGGATCTCGGCGCCGAGTGAACCGGAAAGCTTGGTGACCTGAAGCGTCATGCTCGCCTCCTGAAGAAACTGCCGCAAATGAACGCGAATGAACGCGAATTACGTTCAGGAGTTTTAACGTTCAATTCGACTTCTTCGAAGTATTCCATACGCGTTCATACGCGTTCATTTGCGGCTATTCGTGCGACTCCGACTCGCCGCCGATGACGCTGTAGACCGTGTTGATGATCTCCTTCACGAAGGCTTCATACGTCGCCCAGCCGGCGTCGGTGGTCGGCGGGTTGGCGATGAATCGTTCGAGGCGTTCGATCCATCCGTTGAGAATGCGGATGAGGAACGGGTCGTCGAGCCCGAGCGACGCGGGATCGGCCTGCACGACGTAGCCGAGGGCGAGCACCGCTCGCGCGTCGTCCAGCTGCGGCACCGGCGTGTCGACAAAGCCCGGTCGCGCTTCGTCGTTGGCGACGTCGGCGGTCATCAAAGTGACGTGACGCGTGATCTGCGCCAGCTTGTCGATACTGACGACGTCGAGGTCATCGGCGGGCGTGTGATACTCCGGCGGCGAGCCCGACCCGAAGAAGATGATCGGCACGCCGTGGAGCCGGAACGGCAAATGGTCGCTGCGGCCGCCGGTATCGCTGCCGACGAAGAAGGAGGAGACGGGCCACTGCGTGAAGCCGGTCTCGGTGTTGATCGCGTTTACCGTTTCGCGCAGGCCGGTGGCGTACTCGGTGCCGATGGCGAAGGAGTCCTCGACTCCCTTGATGATGTAACCGCCGACGTTGTCGACGGAGTACATCGCAACGATCTGCTCGAGCGGCACGATGGGATCCTGATCGGCGAAGTAGCGACTGCCGAGCAGCCCGTCCTCCTCTGCATCCCAGAAGACGACCAGGATCGAGCGACGCGTGCCGAGATCGCTGTTCGCGAGGGCGTTGGCGACGGCCAGAGTCGCGACCGAGCCGGCGGCGTTGTCCGCCGCGCCGTTGCAGATCGTGTCGCCCGGCGCACTCGAACGCGCGCGGCACTGGCTGCCGGGAGCGCCGACGACGCCGAGGTGGTCGTAGTGGCCGCTCACGACGACGTACTCTTCCGCCAGGAGGGGGTCGTTGCCGGCGATACGGCCGACGAGGTTGACGCCTTGCTCGAATGGCTGCTCGAAGCCGTCGCGTCCCGCCGGCTCCAGGCCGATCTCGATCATCTGCTCTTCGAGCCAGGCGCGCGCCTTGGCGCCGCCGGCGGTCAGGTTGTCGCGGCCCTCCATCTCGTCGCCGGCGAGCACGGCCAGACGCGAAGACAGCCAGTCGCCCTCGATGCTGGCAGCGGCGGCGCGGCTCGACTCGCGCAACTCCTCCGCGGTGGGAGGCTTGGACGAGGAATCATTCGACGAACACGCAGACAATAGTGCAAGCAGGAGCACTGCGATCGTGGCGGGTCTCATAAGGTTGGGAGTCTACACCAAACCGCAGTCGGCTCGCACTAGGTCAAATATCCGGCTCGCAATCTCTCAACTTGGCTTCGCAGGGTCGCCTCCACCCTGCGCCAGGTAACTGTAGCGAGTATTGCGGCGCTGCGAATCAGGATGCGAACCGATGTGCAATCCTTGCGCTCACGGACAATCGACGTTGCCGGGAAAGCCGTCGTTGACGGCCATTTGGCAGCATGAGTTGTCGGCGTAGGTCCACGAGCACGACTGGCCCTGGTTGACTGCGTTGCAGCGCCCGTCAAGGTCCGCACCAGCGCCGAGTTTCTCGATACTGGCGCAATCGTGGGCCTTGGGGCCGGTGAACAGGCAGCAGAGCCCGCTCTTCCCGCTGTCGCCGCCGTCACCGCAGGTCACGCTTCCAAAGCCGTCGCCGACGGCGATCTTGCAGCACTCTTTGTTGGCGTAGTTCCACGAACACGACTGGCCCTGGTTGACTTGGTTGCAGCGCCCGTCGAGGTCGGCACCGGAGCCGAGCTTCTCGATGGCGGCGCAATCGTGAGCCACCGGTCCGGTGAACAGACAACAGGTGCCGCCCCCGTCCGGCATATCGTGAGGCCGCGGCTCGCAAGCCGCGAGACTCGTCATGGCGATCAACGCTCCAACGAGAATGGCGATCGGGTTCCTGTACAGTCGCGTCATTTTACACCCCCAACATACGAGTCTCATCTGAAGCTATCGTCCGGAGAGAAGCCGTACGTCAATCTCCACCGACACCTCCACTATCGCGGTAGGCTCACGGGAGCAACTTTCCAGATCCCCTTTTCGCGTCAACCGCCCTGCGGCTGACGGATGAGGCGCAGGTCGATGGCGTCGACATCCAGTCTCACGACGTCGGCACGACTCCGTCGTTCGGCAATCAGGAGGAACCGAGCCTCATAGCCGGTGATCCGCCGAAATCCCTGCGGGTCGTTATCCTTCGGTAGGCGCTCGTCAACAGCGAACGATTGGCGATTGATTTCCAACGTCATCGGCTCATCAACAGGTCCATCACCGTAGGGGAGGTCGATGGTCTGGGTCACACCGTTCAGATCGACAACGAGCAGCGCCCGAGCGCCGGCGCTTTTCGCTACATGGCCGCGCAGGTCCTGTTTGAACCCGATAACCCAAACGTCATCCGCGACGCTCACCGGGAGGTTCACAGCGAAGAAGCGCGTCGCCCGACGCTCGCCGTTGTTTGAGCTCAGGTCGACCGACGCACCCTCAAAGATCACGGTTGCCGTATCGTCGACGGCGGTTATCGAAACTCTAGGACCTTCTGGCGAAACTTCGGCGTCACCCCAGGTTGAGATCGGACCCAAGGGAAACACCTGCTGCCGCGCTTCGACCTCACATTTATTCGCGTCGTCGCCGCGATCGCCGTCGATGACGATCAATGCGCGATTCGAGAATGCGTCGATGATGAGTCCCTCGGCACTCGACGGGAGGCTATCGTTGACGAAGCGAACGCCGTCGATGCGGGCGTTGTCGCGGACGAGCTCTTCTTTGACCCGCCAGAGCCGACTCGGCTCGCTGCCGTCTCCGGTTGTTCCGGCAATCCCCCACAACCAGCCGTCGCGTGTCGTCAGCTCGCGCACGCCTTTGCCCCCGAGATCGATCGTCGCCATGCCGTCGAAAGTGATCGGACTCGGGCTGGAGGGCGAGGCCGCCAGGCGCAGGAGAACTGCCTTGTCGTGCACTAGGGGAGACCGCAGCCCGACCCAAACGCGCAACTTGCCGCTCGCGTCGGTGATAGCCGCGGCGCCTTCGATATTGAACGCATGAACTTTCTTGTCGCACGGATCGTCAGGCTGGCCGATCGCCGCATCGGCCGCGGTTTCGGCCTCCGCGATGCTCTGGCAGATGTCGTGACGCAGAGCATTGCACGCGTCGTTACACGCAGCGTCCGGAATTACGATGAGCTGCTGCTCGCAGTTCTTCAATCGATCGGCCCACGTGGCTTTGTCGGCAAGCGTGACGAGCACCGCTTGCATCGTGTTGTTCGAATCCTCTGTTGGTTCCAGACGCGCAACCCGCAGGCGCTTCTCGTCGCGCTTGCACGATTTCTTACGGCTGTGAGAGCCGATCATGAGCGTGCCTTTGTCCGTCGGCGCGAAGGCCTCGGCGTCATCGACTTCCACGTTGCCGATAGCGACGTGCCAGGCGGCCGCCTTGGTCAGGAGGCCGTCATCCCCAGCGCTGTACTGAAAGATCTCATCCTTGATTTCGTTGTCGGCGACCAATACGCAGGCTTTGCGCGCATCGCCGAGGCACGGATGCTCGATTGCAGCCGATGCCTCGCAAACCGGGTGTCCATCCAGAGTCGTAGGGGCAGCGACGTCGGGGGCAGCCGCCACGCCCGACGCGGCGACCAACAGAAGTACTGCGATCCAGGAAGAAGGCTTGAGATTCGACATCATCGCGCCCTTCATTGCGGCAGCGCGCTCAGGCAAGCACGCACACCATCCCAGCCGCCGAGCTTGGAAAGAATGTCGGCGCCGCGTTGTTGCAGCTCCTCCGAAGACACGGGCCATGGAGGGCTGGACTTCGACTTTGGCGAAACGACGTAGACGAAATCGCCGGTCGGCATGCCGGCGCCATTGCGCGGGTTGACGTTCACGCCGCCGAGATTCTCGGCCAGGCGGATCGACACTTCCCGTAAAGGTGCGTTCGTCGGCCCGGCGTCAGCAACGATCAGCGGGCTTTCCTTGTTGTTGGCGAGGTTGAGGGCCATCCCGGTGTCGCCGAAACCACCGGTCCCCTTGATCCCATAGAAGGCGCCAGGGAAGACCAAGTATGGAACCTTGCGAGAATCGACGTAGCGACGCACATCCGTTACCGGCAGCGACTTATCCTGCAACGTCGTCTTGGCGACGAAGTAGCCGGCAAACTCTCCGGTCGTCTGGACGTAGGGTTTGCTGCCATCGTCGGGGTCGACGACGAGAACGGACTTCCAGCCGCCGTTCGGAAAGCCGGCGTTGGCCAGCGCATCAATTCCCGTGTCATCCGGATGGTAGGCGTTGGGAGCGCCGTCGGCGTCAATCGCCATCCTGCCTACGACGTAAAAGTAGATCTCGCTGTCCGCAGCCTTCCAGATTTGCGTGCCGCCGTAGCTGATCCACTTGACGGCGGCGCACGTGGCAGCCGAGGCCGGCGCCGCAGTGACTAGTACAAATAGAAAAAGCACCCGACCGAGGCGAGAACTCCAATTCATTAACTCCCCCTTCTGCTGACGGCTCGACCTACACAGCAAGGTGCGCGCCAGCATGCCGGGCACGCCGCCCGAAGGGGTGGGTTCGGTCGGCTGGCCGACTTGTCCAGAATTTCGGACAAGGCCATCCGCTCCAAAGGACAGTGGCGCCCGGAGGACTAGCCTAAGGCGGTTAGGGCAGCTCGTCGTAGCGGATGTCGATGATCTCCAGCTCTCGGTTGCCTCGCGGCGTTCGCAAGGTGACGGTATCGCCGACCTCGCCCTTGAGCAGTGCCGTGGCGATCGGCGAAACCCACGAGACGCGCCCGCGGCTTGGATCGCTTTCATCGACACCGACGATGGTCACCGTCTGCTCGGCGCCGGATTCGTTGTCGGCGACGGTAACCGTCGCTCCGAAGTAGACCCGTTCGTGAGGCTTGCCGGCGTTGTCGACGACCACCGCGCTGTCGAGACGCTTGGACAGAAAACGGATGCGGCGATCGATCTCGCGCAGCTTCCGCTTGCCGTAGATGTAGTCGCCGTTTTCGGAGCGGTCGCCGTTGCTGGCGGCCCAGGCGATCGTATCGACCAGCTTGGGCCGGTCTTCCTTCCACAGCCGTCCGAGCTCGTCGTTTAGGCGCTTGAAGCCCGCGGGCGTAACGTAATTCTTGAATCCCTCGGGAACCGCCGCTTCGACGTCCAGATCGGGCTCGTCGTCGCCGTCGGATTCCTTCGTGAATGCCTTGCTCATCGCTGGGCAGGATAGCGGCGATTCGCCGGTGTCGCCACCATCACAGCGATGCATCCTCAGGAAGCGCAACCAACCGGTTCACCGCGTCGCTTCGACCACATGTCCCCACAGTGCGAGATAGCGCGCTGCGAGAGGGAGTCCAGGAAAAGCACAGCGGGAGAACCCCGCCTGGTGAATCGCGTCCGCCAGCTCAGGCGCCGTGTAGAGGTTCGACTGCCACCAACGACCGATCATGAGGCGCGTCAATGGGTTTCGCCGCGTCATGAAGAGGACGAAGCGCGTCCTCGGCATTCCGGACGCGCACTGGGGCGAAGCGGTCGTCGCCGCCGTCGTGCTACGTGAGGGCGCGACGCCCGACGCGGACGCAGTGATCGCTCACGTAAGGGAGTACCTCGCCGGCTACAAGAAGCCGAAGCACGTCTGCTTCCTGCCGCAGCTGCCGCGCACGGCCGCATCGCAGCAGGTGCACAAGCCACTGCTGCGGGAGTTGGTCGTCCGTCGGCTCGAAGGTGATCTGCCATCGTCGTGACCTGGTAGTTGTTCACCGAGGGCGGCTCACGGTCCGACCACTTCGCACGCCCCGCCTATGTGAGCGTCTAGTCCCGTGGACAGCGTGTCCACCGCAGTGGACATCTGCCGACGGGCGTCAATGCCGGTTATTCCGTGGGTTCATTCTCCGTGCGAGGCATGCAGCTTGCTCAACATACCTCACGTCAAGTGCTCCCCATTGCCATGATTGCAGTCGACCAGGGGAGACGCATGCGACTCGCGTCGTTCATACACGAGGAGATTTGCGGGCCGCATTAACGGGGGATGACACACATGGTGGACGCGCCAACATCGGCAGGCGAGTCGTACAAGATCCTGCATCTCTCCGATCTGCACTTCGGCGGGGCGTTCGATGCGGAGCTCTGGGACTACGTCAAGGCGGTGGTAAAGGAAGAGAAGCCGCGCCTCATCGTCGTCACCGGCGATCTCGTCGAAACACCGAGCCCCCTGCTGCTCTTGCAGGCGAAACGGGAACTCAAAGCTCTCACCGCAGAGATTCCAGCCGCGAGGCTGCTCGTCATTCCCGGCAATCACGACATTGCAGTAAAAGGAAACCTGTTCGCGCCCTACCTGTCTCGCTTGTTCTGGCGAGTCTTCGCAAACGACACTGCGGCGATAGAAACGTCTCTCCCGGCGACACCCTGGATTGCCGGCAACGGCGCGCGACCTACGACCGGGTTCGCGCGAACGCGGCGTCTGAAGTCATGGATTCGCGATCAATGGCGGTCGGGAATGTTCCTGAGCAAGAGGAGATTGAGCTGCCCGCCTCCCGGGGTAGCGCTCGAGCCGTTCTCGGATGACAGGGTCTTCGTATTGCCGTTCGACTCCAACGCGAAGGTAATGCTGGCCACCGGCTATGTTGGTCGTGGCGAGATCTATTCCGCTGCAGCGAAACTCGATACGGCGGCGAAGCAACGACAAGCGCCTTTCGTTTACGCGCTTCGGATCGCCATCGTGCATCATCACCCGGCGCCGGTGCCCTTCGCCATCGTCAAGGAGGGAGCACTGTCCTTCGAGCCCTTTCTCGTATTCCGCAACGCCGGTGAATTTCTACGCTTGCTCTCGACGCGCTCGTTCGACCTAGTGCTGCACGGCCACCATCACTACCACAACTTCACCCGCTTGGCCTTCGGCGCCGAGGGATGCGCACCCGAGATGGGAATCCTCGCCGCCGGCAGCGCCACAACCCGGTATGATCAGGCGGGGCGAAACTCCTTCAACCTATTGAGCATCGCGCCGAACGGCCGAGTCGATATCACGCCCTTCTTCATCGGTGGTGGGCTGACCTCGGAGAAGCCGCAGAGCTTTACGCTTCACACAACCGAAGGCTTGAAATTGCGGAACTACGAGCGCGCCGTGAATCTTCACGAGCTCAAGCGCGACGAAGTCCGCTTTCGCTGGGACGTAGACGAGTTCGGCACGCAAAGAATGAACTACGCGGTGCGCGGGCTCTCCGTCACCGGTAGCTACACTACCGACAGCCGGACTTTCGAGGTCAAGGCGCGATGCGGCCGCCCTGTGAAGAGCAGCATAATGCTGCATGACGGACATACGTACTTTCTCGAAGAAGTGCAGCCCGAGGAAGACGACGAGATCCGTAGGCAGATCAGGTTCGGCCGCACGCTCACCGCTCGCAGTAAGCCAGTCGACTACACACTCTCCTGGCGCACTCACAACTGCATGATGCTGACGAAATGGGAAGCAGAGCAGCGGCGCGCAGACTCAGTTCAACGACTCTACTTCGTGGTTGGCTTTCCGACTCGGCGACTATCGTTGACCTTGCGGCTGCCGGAGGAACTGGCTGATCTACGGCCCGGGATCAAATGCCTGATGCCCGCGGGATACCCCAATCTGGCTCTCAATGTGGCCCGCGAGGTTGAGCCGGCGAGCTGGGAAACCGATTCCGAAATGAGCGACTTTGAGTCGGGGAACTTTCGCAATCTGGATAGCGGATTGTGGACGCTGGATATCGACCATCCCATGATCGGATACAAATACATGATCGAATGGGATCTGGCATCAAGACGCGACGAAGGAAGCTCCCCGAGGACCGCCGGCGAGGTCCGGATGTATCGAGACATGTTGTTACGCTACGGGGAACAGCGGCGAAATGACGGCCCGCCGAACTCCGTGACAGCGATCCTGAAGCAGTTCCTGCGCGATCTCAGGCGACGCTATGGCAGCGTGGACCCAAACGAGCAGATAACGCTTAGCCTCATGGCATACGATGAGGACAGCAGGAGACTTTGCTTCGTCGACGCCGTTTGGACCGGGACGCGAGCGTTCGACTGGGACTTCAGCCTCGAGCTCGGAGACGGCGTCTCCGGAGCTTCATTCAAGCAGCGAAAGAGCCTCATGTTCGACTACCACGCGATTGTCGAGACTCTCGATGAGGCCTATCGCCGGCGAGACGGAACGAACTACGCGGCGTTGCTCGCGACTCCGGTCTTCCATCCTCGCGAGCGGGACACGGCGCTCACGCGGCAAGGTGCGCTACCCGACGATACAATCGGGGTTCTCACGATCGGCTCGACCTCGCCGGGCACCGGCTTGCTCAAGCTCATCGACGAGACTCGTTCCACGGAAGAAGGTCGCCGCTTCAGAAAGTTCTGGGGAGTGTCCCAGCTCGTCTTCGAAGCTATTCTCGCAACGGTGAGGCAGGAGACACAGCCGCAAGATAACCTGCTCAAGGAAGAAGTGAACCCATGAAAGTCAGGGAGGTCGACAAAGGCGTATATCGCATCGAACCTGAACCCGACGAACTCCCGGCTTGGAATCTGTCCAGGAACCAATTGATCGATCAGGGATGGTCAGAGGATCTGGTTGCGGTGATCGAGCAGTTTCTTCGCGTGAATCGGCCCGATCCTGATGCAGAATGAGCGGCTCGGCACGCCGTTGCAGAAGCGCGTAGAGCGGATGGATCCCGTTCTCTACTTAACGCATACAGAGGTCTGACCCGCAGCTGTGCCGTTCGCGTCCTAATCCTTGGTCTGCGCGCGACCGCGGTCCTGGACGGCGCGGCGGCGCGCGGCGATCTGCTCGGGCGTCACCGAGCCGGCGTGCGCTCGGCTCGCTGCCGTCTCGAGGCGGAATCCTTCGCGCAGCGTCGTGCCGTAGCCGTCATCGATGACGCGCTTGTAAGCACGCAGCACCGCGGGATCGCACGACAACATGTCGCGAGCGAGAGCACGGCACGCCGGTAGCAGCTCCGCCGCCGGCACGACGCGATTCACCAGACCCCAGCGCTCGGCTTGTTCGGCGGGAAGGTAGTTGCCGGTGAGCGACAGCTCCTTGGCGCGCCCAATGCCGATGATGCGGCTGAGCTTCTGGCTCAGACCCCAGCCCGGCATGATGCCGACGCGCGCGTGCGTATCGGCGAAGCGCGCTTCACTGCTGGCGATCAGAAAGTCGCAGGCGAGTGCGAGCTCGAACCCGCCGGTGACGGCGACGCCGTTCACGGCGCCGATGATCGGTCGGTCGCAGCGGTGGATCGCTTCGACGAGATCGCCGTCGGAGACGGCCTGCGTGATATCGGCATCGGCCGTCGTCTCTCCGCCGAGCTCCTTGAGGTCGAGGCCGGCACAGAAGGCGCGGCCAGCGCCGGTCAGGATGATGACGCCAACGTCAGGATCGCGCGCCGCCGAGGCGAAGGCGCCGGTGATGGCGCTGCGCAGCGCGCGTGAGAGCGCGTTCATCGCCTGCGGCCGGTTCAGTGTCAGTGTCAGGATGCCATCGGTCTTGTCGATCAGCAGTAGAGGTTCACTCATAGGTCGGGTGCTGTAGGCGAGGCGCGACCCGGCTGTCAATTGCAGTTGCCGGGGTGGTGGTGTCGCCGTTTGTTTCGGCCCCACCCTAACCTTCCCCCGTTGCCGGAATTGGCAACGGGAGAGGGAACTGTTGATCGCCACGAATACGGGTCCTCTCCCCTGTTGCCACTTCCGGCAACGGGGGAGAGTCAGAGAGGGGGTTTGACGCGCGCTCGCACGCAACGCCGAATCGTCAGTGCGCAGGGTGATCCCATTACTGTTCCCCGCTCCGAATGTCAGGTACACACCGTAAGAGTTGCCGCCGCTGCTGCCGATGAACGCTCCTGCCAGCGCCATAGCGTCGCAAAACAGCGAAATTATTCGAGGGACAGCAGGCGCGAAGTTGGGGGACATTTTGCGCCAGGGTGCCTGGGAGCGCCGGCGTCCCGCCGGCAGGCGGCTGCCGGCTAGAAGCCGGCGCTCCCAAATGCCCAGTAGACGAACGCGGCCCGTCCAAGTACTTTGGCTCCTATTTAGGATGGTCCGTAATCAAAATGCCGAAACATCTTCTCCTTTTATTGACGCTCACCTGCTGTCTCGCCGCCTGCGACGACGACGACGGCCACGCGGCTCCAACTGCCACTCCAACTCACAGCAATACGGCAACTCCTAGCGTCACCGTAACGAGGACATCGACTCCGGTGGCGACCGCGACGCTGTCGCCCAGTCGGACCGCAACGGCGACGGCCACTCTCACAGCAACGACCGCTCCGACACTCACAGCGACACCCTCGCCCTCAACCACGGCGACGTCGCCGCCAACATTCACGGCCACGGCCGCCGGCACACCGGCCGTCGATCGCGCGCAGGCCGTAACCGACATCGCCGCAACCGGCGTCGGCAAATATCTCGGGCGCGCCGTCCCGGCACCGAGCGGCTTCGAGGGCAAATGGCAGAGATACGACTTCGCCACGTCCGACGAGGGCCCGATCTGCCTCTACGGCACACCGTATCGCGTCTACTTTCGGCCCGGCACCTCGAACAACGTGCTCTTCTATCTGGAGGGCGGCGGCGCCTGCTGGAACAACGACACCTGCTGGCATGACACGCGCGCCAAGATCACCGCCGATCCGCTGGCGCCGCTGGACATCTTCCCGGGCATTCTCCTGCAAAACGATCCGACGAACCCGTTCACTACTTGGAACGTTGTTTACGTGCCCTATTGCGACGGCTCGGTATTCGCCGGCGACAACATCGCCGACTACGAGAACGGCCGCGTCTGGCATCGCGGCATTTCGAACCTGTCGACGGGCGTCGACGTGATGAAGTCGCTCGTTGCCGCACCCGACAAGATCGTCGTCAGCGGCAGCAGTGCCGGCGGCTTCGGCACTTTCAGCGGTTACGGGGTGATGCGCCTCGCATACCCGGATACGGAGATCCTGGTTTTGAACGACTCCGGTCCGGGGATTCAAAATCAGGCGGACATGGAAGCGCTGATCGATCGGGAGACGAATTGGCGTCTCGCCCAATTCCTTCCCCGCAGCTGCCAGCTATGCCTCGGGCAGCCGCTCTTTCTCGTCGACTGGAGCATGAATCGCGACCCGACGCTGCGCACCGGCCTCTTCAGCACCGAGCACGACTTCGTCATTCGCGACTTCTTGAAGCTGTCGCCCGAAGCCTTCGAAGAGTTGCTGCTCGACATCACCGGCCGAGTACAGGCTCGCCAACCGAATCGGTTCAAGCGGTACTTCGTCGACGACGAGTTCCACACGATCCTGCTCGGCGGCGGCGTGACTCCCGAAGGGAATCTCGGCCGCTCGTATCGAAACCTGCGGGTCGGCGACAACAGGATGCCGGAGTGGGTCTTCGACTTCGTCAACAATGGCCCCAGGTGGCAGGACGTCATCGAGCCCCATAAGGCGCCGTGACGAACGACCCGACAATATTTCTCTCGCAGGGTCGCTGAGAACGCAGAGAGGCGCAAAGGGTATCGCCCCGGTCTCGCGGCTCGTGAGGCCCTTGCGCATTGGGGCGGATGTTTCAAGTGCGAGCGTTTTGACTACGCCGGAAACGGAAGTCATCATCCGCGCCATGCCAACTCTCGCGACAGCCATTGCTCCGACGCCGGTCTCGACGATCGACGATGCGATCTCGGTCATGCAGGCGATCGATCAAGCCGTGCCTGAGCCGGACGGCCTGAAGTGGTTCAACTTCCTGTATCACGCGGTGACCGAGTCGGTGCGCGACGCCATTGCATTGGGAACCGTCTATTCGGATGCGGCTTGGGTCACGCATCTCGATGTGACGTTCGCCAACCTTTACTTCGCGGCGGTGGCCGCAACGCTGGGCGGACCCACAACGATGCCGCGCGCCTGGGATCCGGTCTTCGACAGCAGATTCGACCTGCACGTCGCCCGCATCCAGCACGCCGTCGCCGGAATGAACGCCCACATCAACAGAGACCTGACCTTGGCGCTCGTTGCCACTCACACGGACTTGAACACGGTGCCCGATCGCAAATCGGTGCACTTCCAGGACTTCAAGGCGGTCGATGATCTGTTGGTCACCGTCGAGGCGCTGGTGAAGCCGGTTCTCCTTACCGGAGTCATGGTAGCGTTGGACGGCACGCTTGGGCCGCTCGACGACGTCCTCGCCATGTGGAGCGTCACCAACGCCCGCGAAGGGGCGTGGACGAACAGCGAAATACTGTGGAGCATACGCCCGCTTCCGTTGCTGACCGCCAGCTTCATCGAATCCATGGACCGCATCGCCGGCTTCGCCGGCCGCGGCTTGCTGCTGCCGACTCAGTTGTGACGCCTTCGTCGCCCTCCGGCGCAGCATTGAAATGTGCGAGGTGCTTGTGGGCGCAGGCTTTATGCCCGCGATGACTTGGCGCCGGCGTCGCCATGGGCATCAAACCGCGGTCGCAGGCATAAAGCCTGCGCCTACAAGACGATGCCGGAACGCCGGTCGTCATTCCGGAGCTCAGTACGTGTGCTACGGTGGTAGTCGTGCGATGGTCTCCAGCCGAAAGCGCTGGTGGCTCATCACGACTCGAATAACCTCGAACCTAAAAGAGGAGGAACTCATGCGATCCTTGCTGTTAGTCACGGTCTTGGCACTGGGTACCTTGGCATCGGCCCGTCCGGCCGCCGCGGAGGACGTCCGTATGTTCGTTCATCACCAGGTGAACGACTACTCGGCATGGCGGAAGGTGTACGACGACTTCGACAAGACGCGGCGGAAGATGGGTGTCACCGGTCAGAAGGTCTACCGTTCCATCGACAATCCGAACGACGTCACGGTGACGCACGACTTCGAGAGCGCAAAGAAGGCTAAGGACTTTGCCGCGTCGGAGGAATTGAAGACGACGATGGCGAAGGCGGGGGTGAAGGGTACGCCGCAGATCTGGTTTACGACCAAAGCCGACAAGTAGCCCGGCGCCTCAGTGACCGCGCCCGCGGGCAGCGCCAGCACGCTGGGGTCGGCATTCATGCGGGTCCTCGTCGTGCACGACCAGTACAATGGCCTTGGGCATGGCGGCGAGGCCAACGTCCTGGGGCGCGAGCGCGACTTGCTGAGGGCGCGCGGGGTCGAAACGCGGGAAATTACTTGGCAGCCGCACACGCCTGACGCATCGCTCGCGACGAAGGCGTGGGCCCTGGCGCGCGGTATCTACTCGCGAGCGTCATACGCCCGCGTCACCGCGGCGATCCGGGAGTTCGCGCCCGACGTCGTCCACGTCCACAACTTCTGGCCGCAAGCGACGCCGGCAGTGCACTACGCCGGCCGCGCCGCCGGCTGCGCCGTCGTGCAAACGATCCACAACTACCTCATGCTTTGCGTCAACGGCGTCCTGCTGCGCAATCAAATGCCGTGCGACCTCTGCGTCGATCGCCTGCCATGGGCCGCCGTGCGCCATCGCTGTCTGCGCGACAGCTTTTCGCGTAGCGCCATCGCCGCCGCGGCGTTCGGCGCTCATCGCTGGATCGACACCTGGAACCGCACCGTCGACATCTTCATCGCACCGAATCAGTCCGCCCGTGAACGTTTCGTGCGCAGCGGCATCGACCCGCAACGCATCGTCGTCAAGCCGCAACCGGCTCCCGATCACGGGTCCGGCACGTCGGATCGCTCCTACTTTCTCTATGCCGGCCGGCTCGGCGTCGAAAAGGGCATCTCGACGCTGCTGGAGGCGTGGAAGGGATGCGACAGCACCCTGCAAATCGCCGGCGCCGGCGCCCTCGAGGGTCTGGTCCGCGCGGCGGCGGAGCGACAGCCGAACATCCGCTACCTCGGCGAGCTCTTGCCGGCGGACGTCGCGGTCGCCATGCAGGGCGCGATCGCCACAATCGTGCCGTCGCACTGGGAAGAACCGTTTCCGCTGGTGATCGCCGAAAGCTACGCGGCTGCCGCGCCGGTCATCGCCAGCGACACCGGTAGCCGCGCCGAGACCGTCAACGATGGTGAGACCGGGCTCATTGTTCCCGCCGGCGACGTCGAATCCTTGCGACGTGCAGTGCAGTGGGCGGCCGCGCATCCCACGGAGCTGAGGCGAATGGGCAACAGCGCGCGCAAGCGCTATGAGACCTCGTATTCCGAAGAGGCGGTTGGGACACGGCTCATGTCGATCTATGAGCAAGCGCGCCGTGCGGCCGGCGAGCGAGGAAGGTCAACGCGATGAACGCTGTGACGCAGCTCGAGCACTTCGAATCGCACGGTTGGATGATCGTCGATCTGCCCGACAGCGCCGCGGTTGCCGACGTTCGCGACGCGCTGCTGGGCCACCTGCGCCGGACATCACTGCGCGACCTCGATTGCCTCGAGAACTATCACCGCCTCGTCGCCGACGATGCGCGCCACGTCGAGATACTTTTCGATCTTTCGCAGTTCTATTGGAAGGAACAGCTGGCGACACCAATGATCGCCAGGAACCTCGATTTCTTCAAAGCATTCATCGGACCGGATCTGGCAGTGCAGAAGTATCCATACCTGCGCGGCGTGCGGCCGGCGAACAAGAACGACGCGGTCGCTCTGCACCGCGACACCTACTATGGATCGAGTCCGTACGAGATCGCGGTCTTCATTCCGTTCACCGATCTCCCGGCCGAGTGCGCGCTGCGTGTCGTTTCCGGCTCGCACGTGGAAGCGGACACCGCCTATCCGTGGACATCGGTCTCGGGCAACGGCGTGACACCGGGTTCGCCGCGGCATCAGCTGGGGTTTCCATACGCCCCCAAGCTCCTGCACCCGGCGCTCGCCGAGCGCAGCGAACCCGTGCCCCTCACCTTCGGACAGGCGATGTTGTTCAGTCTCTCGTTGGTGCATGGCGGCGCCGGCAACACCGGCAGCACGACCCGGTTCTCGACCGACATCCGCGTCGTCAACGCGTTCGCGCCGATCGAATGGAGTCACAGCGTTCACCCCGACTACTACCTGCCGCTGAGCGAATCGCCGGTGACGCGCATGGCGAAGCGTTACTTCGATGCGAATGCCGTCGCTCGCAAGTGAAGTCCCGATTGCGTGAGCCAAGCCACGCCGGATTTTCACCACGAGGCACGAAGAAACACGAAGGGATTCTCCTTGTTCACTTAAATTTCCACTTCGTGACCTTCGTGCCTTCGTGGTCAAACTGCGCGCAGGCGCCAGATCGCGCGAAGTCCTTGCTCGAAGGAGAACTTCGGCTTCCAACGCAGTAACGTGCGCGTCTTGGTCATGTCGGCGACCCAACAGCCGCGGTCGTGCGACGCCAGTGGGAATTCGCCCCAATGCACTTCCAGTCGTCGACCCGTAAGCGCATCGATTCTCTTCACCAGATCGCCGACGCTGGTCGACCGGCCGCTGCCGGCATTCAACACTTCGCCGGCGAGACGCTCGGCCGCAGCCATGCTGCGGAGATAGAGCTCGGCGGCGTCTTCGACGTACAGGTAGTCGCGCGCCACAGCGGGGCTCGAGGCTCGCAATGGGATGCGCCGCCGGGCGCATTCCATCACTTGCGGCACGAGCCGCCGCGGATGGTCCATCGGCCCGAACACGGAGAACAAGCGCAACGTGACGATCGGCTTCCCTAGCGCCAACGCGGCGTACCGCGCGTACAGAGTGGTGTTCAGCTTGGTCATGCCATCGAGCGTGCGCGGTCGGCAGTGATCGCTCTCCTTGGCCGGTCGGCGCTTCGGGCCGTACTCGAAGGCATCGCCGGTGTTGACGAAGCCGGCGTACGGCACACCTTCACAGGCGTCGATGAGGTTGATCGTACCGAGGAGATTGGTGCGCACGAGCTCGAGTGCGGGTGCGGCGAGCCCGGCGTGCACCGCTGCGCCGGCGAGATGAATGACGTACCGCGGCGCGATGGCGTGAACCGTGCGCCGTAAGGCGCTGCGATCGCTCAGCGCAACCGCATGCAAGCGCACCAGACGGCGGATGTCGTCGAGCCGTGCGAGGTCGGACGACGGCCGCGCCAGAGCGTGCACCTCGTAGCCGCGGCGCACGAGATGGCGGGTCACGTGCGATCCGACGAATCCGCTCGCGCCGGTGACCAGCACCCGTTCCGATGCCATGCGCGGGTCAGACGAAATAGCGGTAGAGCAACGCGCCGCCGAGGCGCGTGAGGTGATCCGGTACGACCGGCGAGGTGAACCATCCGGCGGCCTGGTTCAATAACAGCCGGCGTCCGGTAGGCGTCAGCTGCGCTGCGGGATCGTAGTGATAGTCGCGGATTTCGCGCTCCTCGGCGCCGTAGTTGCGCTTGAAGCGGATCAAGCCGGGCTGCGCGTCGTCACTGGCGCCGAGATCGAGGCGCGAGCAGCCGAGCTCGTGCGCCAGGCGAATCCCCTCCCACATCAAGGCGTCATTGGGGCGCAGCGGCAGCACCTCCGCGGCTGACGCGTTGAACTTGTAGAACAGTTGGTCCTTCCACTTGAGATAGATCGTCACCGCGACGACACGGCCGTCGAGGTAGGCCGCCAGTGGGTACCACCCGTCGACCTCTTTGAAGCGCTCGCGGATGGCGGCGAAGAATTTGTACGGCTGCGCCAGCAAGCGGTACTTGTGTTTGCGCAGCGCCACGTGCAGGCGGACGAAGTCGTCGAGGTCATTGTCTTCGAGTCGCCGTATCTGAATCGGCTGCCGCCCGGCTTTGCGAACGGCGCGGCGCGCCGAGGAGGCGAGGCGTGCCCAGAGGACATCGGGTTGCGCCTCGGTGGGGATGCCGTGCCAACGGGCGCGGCGTGTCACCCGCAAACGTCTCGCGTCTGCGGGGACATGGTCGCGCCAGCGAAATGTCATCGGCAGGCCGAGCGCGCACAGCTCGCGGAAGAGAGAGCTCCATTCCAGCGGCGATGCGACGACCGGATCGCAATAGTCGGAAAACGGCGCACTCACGAGGCGCTCGCCGCCGAAGTCGGACACCCTGCACAGCGGCAGGCCGGCGATCGCTTCATCGTGACGGATGAGCAGACAAGCCAGCGGTCGAAAGCCATAGGCATCCGCCAGGCTCCCGAGCCACGCTGAGGAATGAAACAGGCTGGTATCACGGCTCGCCTGCAAGCGCCGCCAGCGCGCATCGGCCACCGCATCGACAAAGGCGACTTGCATGCGAAGGCAGTACTACCCCAGCCGGCCGCTTCGCATCTAGATCCGTTCGCCAAAAGAAATGCGGCTCGGATGGGGAGAGGGATCGACATTCTCCATCCTCGAATCACAACCTCGGATTCACTCAGACGAACTTTGTATCTATCTTCTACAAATTTTGTATTGCGCGACCACGCGATGCGTGTTACGAAGGGGGAACAGGTGATCATGAGCGATCGCAATCCATCGGCGGCAAGGGGCATCAAGGACGTCTTCTACGAGACCCGCGTGCTCATGGGGCGCGGGCAGACCGTGCGCCGCTTCGCGCAGGAGGTCCTCGGCGGCAGCGTCGAGCCGGTCACACTGGCGGCCATCGAAAAGGGGACTCGCTTCCCCACCGAGGCGCTGGTGCGGCGGCTGGCGACGCTGCGCAAGGAGGATCCGAACGTGCTGCTGGCGCTGCTGTGGCGCGACCGCATGCTCTACGGCTTCGGCCGCGAGCTGCGTCGCGTGCTGCAAGCGCCGCGCGGCCTCGGCGGCATCGAGGACGCCGATCTCGCCGTCCTGGTCAGCCAGGCGATTTCCGCCCTGCCCCCCGATGACGAGTGGATGTCGGTGACGAGCTGGCGGAAATCATTTCGCTCGGTGCCGCAGCGGCCCGGGCGCGCGCCGGCCGCGTCATCCGACCAGCTGGCACACGTCGAGAAGATGCTGCGCGAACGTAAGCTGGTCGAAGTCCGCGCCGGAAAGATCCGCTCCGCTCGTTCGCACTACGTCGCCGAGGGCGTCGATGAGCGCTTGTCACTGTGTGTCGATTTTTGCGCCGTGTTCGCGAAAGGCCTGCTCGACAAGCTGGCGCTTGCGGACGTCTACACCGGCACCTACCTGCGCAAGCACTACCTCCACATCAAGCCTGAGCAGTTAGCTGACTTCCAGAAGCAGCTCGACGCGGCCGTGAGCGCGCTCGTCGACAAGTTTGCGGCCGACGCGTCGCCGGCGAACCCGTTCCTCAATGTACTGATCACGTCCACAGTTCCATGAGTTGGGAGATCGAGATGCATTCACTAAAACGATTCGGTGTCGTTGTTCTCCTCCTGCCGCTGCTTGCAGGGTGCGATGGTCGGGGCGGTTCGTCAGGTCTCGACGTCGTCAATGAGAATGCCGCCATCACGCGGGCGCTCGACACTCGACGCTGCCTCGACTTCGAGGAGTTGACGATCTGCCCCACCGATGAGCCGGCAACGAGCTCTCCGAGCATCGACACGGCCCTCGCCAATGCGACTTCGGTCGACTGTTTCCAGTCGACACCCGGGGCGTCGTGTACCATCACTCTGAATTTCACCGCGCGCTCCTTCCCAGCGAACATCACGTTTAGAGTGCTGGGTCGTCCGGACGCATCGAGCAATGCATGGCTCCTCGGCGGCGACCCCGTTCTGATCAGCAGCAATGAGCCACCGACGTACGAGGCGACATTGACGCTATCAGGGGTTCAAGGCGGACCGCCAAACCAGGTCCAGCTCGCGATACTTGCCTTCTCGGGTTCAGCGACTTCGCCAACCGAAGTCGAGGAGCTACATCAAACCGCGGCGACCATCGCCTTCGTGACGCAAGTGCTGACCATCGACCTGACTACGCCGATGCCCCCGCCCACACCGACGCGACGCGCGACGCCGACAGCCACGGCGTCGCGGACTCCCGGGACGAGCGATTGCTGCCAATGCCCATCGAGCTGCGCCGAACCCGTGAACGGTTCGTGCGACAGCAACTGTACGGTCGTCTTCGGCACGTCCTGCTTCGGCGAGCAATTCTGCGTCCTGCACACCCCGACGGTGCCAACCGCCACGCCAACGCCATGCGCGCAGGACAACGGCGATGGAACAATCACGGACGGCTGCACCGGGCTCACGTGGGAAAAGAAGGATCAGGCCGGCGGCTCACACGAGTACAGTGCACGCTACCTATGGGCCGGCACCTGCGAGGACAGCCCAAGCAGGTTGTGCCAACCCGATGCTGAAGCTGCCGCCGCCTGTGATCAAGCCACGTTCGGGGACGTTGATTGCTCGCAATGTGATCCCGAAGTGCGCTGCATTGACCCCTCAACCTCGCAAACTGCTGTCACCGTTTGGAGCTGGCTCGTCGAGCTCAACTCCGGTTCAGGGTTCGCGGGCCACACGGACTGGCGGATCCCGACGATAGGCGAAGATGGCGACGTCGCTGAGTTGGAAACGATTCTTCTCCCAGCATGTTCTCCACCGGGCCTCTGCGTTCAGCCGGTGTACAACGCCAACTGTTCCCCCGGCGCAGCCTGCAGCGTCAACGTTCCCTGCAATGACGGAGAGGTCTGCATACAGCGCCCGGATGTTCCGAACGAAACATGCCAGGCTACCCGCGGTTGCACCGTTGCCAACTGTAGTTGCACTTGGGCTCAGTACTACTGGTCCGCGACGACCGAGCCGAGAGGTTTGGTCTGGGCCCTCGAAGTGAGCGCTGGATCGCCGGTCATGTTGGACAAGGCACTCCGCGCGGTCGTCCGCGCCGTACGCGGAGAGAAGCTTCCTACTCCACCGTCACCGACACCTACTCCAGTACGCACTCCGTGCCCTCAGGACGCAGGAGATGGAACGGTCCTCGATAATTGCACGCAACTCGTGTGGGAGAAGAAGGATCAAGCCGGCGGCCTGCACGACAGCCGCAATCGCTATACGTGGGCGGGTGCCTGTTCCGGCAATACCGCCTTGTGTCAGCCGAATGCGTCCGCCGCTGCCGCCTGCAGCGCCCAAACCGGCGGCGCTCAGGGCTGCGCGGAATGCGCAAGTGGCACCTGTATCGTCGACCCATTTCAGCACAGCGCCGTAACGACGATCTGGGATTGGCTCAGTCAGCTCAACGAGCAAGGCCTGGCGGGATACAATGATTGGCGCATTCCGAGCCTCGGGTTCCAGGGCGGCAGAGCCGAGTTCGAAACGATCCTGGGCCCGACGTCGCCGCCCTGTGATCCGGCGCTGCCGGCTTTCGACACCGGCTGCTCGCTTGGGTGCTCGATCAGTACCTGTAGCTGCACCGCAAAGGACAACAACTACTGGACGTCGACAACGAACCTGGCCAGCCCCGGTCAAGCCTCATCAATCGGTTTCGGCGACTGCGGCGGGTTCGGTGACGGCGGCGCAAAGACGAACGCGTTCTACGCACGCGCCGTACGCGGTGGCCTGTAAGCGACGTTTTCGAAACGGGGGACGTTGGTTGCGATCGCTAGCGGCCGTCGGACCAGGCGATTCCGTCCTCGCAGTCGTCCGTACCTTCGCAGCGGTAGCACCAGGTCACGTAGTCGACGAACACAACGTCGGCGGTGCTGTCGGTCAGGTCGTAGGGCTGACCGTCGCTGCGGCGGACTTCGCTCCAGCCGCTGCGGCTCGTCGGCGATAGAACCGAATCACAAGCCGCGAGATCAACGGCGAAGGTGCCGATGGCATCGTTGGCGAGAGGCCATTCGTCGTGTTCGGCAACCCTCAGGATCACCGCCGGCAATGCACTGGCGCTGGCGGCGCACCGGCGCGCCGCCAGCAAAGGATAGGAGCGCTCCGAGACTTCCGGCTCACCATCGGCGGTCCATTCCCACTGCAAACGCAGATTCGGATGACTCACGGCGACCGGGCCTTGGAAGTTGCTGGCGTAGACATCGACATCGAAGCGGCGCACCGGTTCGCGTCCTACTGCAATCGGCAACGTACCGGTCTTCTCGCTGCCCATCGCCTCGATGAATCCGTAACCGACCGGACCGTTGAACCACGATTCGTGGATGTCACGGACGGCGGCGCGAACGACGATTGGGAGCGCGCAGTCGACGGCCAACGCGGGCGAGGCGGCGAAAACGATTAGAAGTGCAGAGAGCATTAAAGGAAGAATGGCAGTCGTCGTCAGGGGACGTGGATGGCGAACGGTGATCATCCGGGCTGACGACCGTAACCCAACTTTGCGAAACGGGAACGGAGCTCCGTCTCCCCCAGGGAGAGGGATCTGAATCTTCGCGTCCAGCCTACGAGCTGCCGCCCTGAGTGCCGCGCTGCAGCGACTCGATCGCCGAGTCGATGCTGAAGCTGCCGGGTTTCTGGCTGGGCGGAAACTCCTTGAACGTCTCGAGGAACTGCCCGACGAATTGCTGCGCCGGGACGAGCACGAACAGGTGCTCGATGCGCCAGCGCTCGTAGTCCATGCCTGCGTGGTCTGCCGTCTCGAACGGATCGCTGCGCAGATTGAACAGCTTCGGCACGCGCAAGGAAACGAAGGGCTGCGGCCAGACATCGAAGCCGTGCGCCCGCTGCTCGGCGAAGACGATCTTCCACTGGTTGTATCGCAGCCCGACGAGCGAGCCCTCATCATTGAAATAGAAGAACTCGTGGCGCGGGCTCGGCGACTTGCCAGCCAACGCGTCGGTGACGTTGTAGCCGTCGAGATGCACTTTGAAGGTCTTTCTGGGCACCGGCCGGGACGGCGCAAGCCAGCAAACATCCCAAGGCGGCGAAAGCGAAGAACATTGCGCTGCAGCTTCTACGCGTCATGACGAGCCTCCCTTCGTTAACTCTTCTCGATATCTGTCAGCTTCCACGTCTTGTCGAACAGCGGCTTCCCCGGTCCGTAGAACCGGAACAGCACTTCGAAGCGCACCTTCGGATCGGTGGGAATCCAGTTCGACGCCTTGCCGGCCGGCGCCTGCGGCCCGAAGTAGATGTCGACCGAGCCGTCGGCATTTTTCTTCAAGCCCGGAGTCTGCGATGAGCGGCTCGACCAGTCCTGACCGCGGATCAGTCCATGCGTTGCACGGTCGTACACCGTCGCCGACCAGTAGAGCGTCACGGGTACTTTCGCCGGCACGTTCAGCCGGTACGTCTCGGCACCGTTGAGGTCGCGACCGTCCTTGTCGTGGATGGTCATTAGATAGAACTGGCCCTCGCCGATGTGCTTGGGCGTGAAGAAGGCGAAGGAGAAGACGCTGCCGCGATCCTGGATCGGATAGCTGTTGAGATCGGCATAGCCGGTGGCCGACGCCTTCATGTACTCTGCCGAAGCAGGCAGTGCCCATCGGCTGAAGTCGAAATACGACTGCGTGAAGGCGCGCTGGTACCTGGCTTCGAGCAGGGCGTGCGCCTCGGCGGCGGCGGCATTCAAGATCGCTTGCGTCTTTTGATCGGAAGCAAATCCTCCCTGCCTGCCCTTCTCGATTCCTATCGCCTTCAGCGTATCGATCATCGCCATGTCGCGCACCAGCCACGGCTCGGCTTGCACGACCCGGTCGAGCGATTCGAAGAAGCTGACGTCGTAGCGAATCGTCGAGTCATAGATGACGTCGATCACGTCGACGAATTTCGTTTCCGGCGGGTTCTTCGCTTGCGAGAGCGGATAGACCTTGATGCGCTTGCCGTATTCGGCAGCCTTCGAGACATAGGCCGCGTCGCCGTCCGCGAGGATGGAGCGCAGCAGCGCATAACCTTGATAGGTGAGGGACGGCAGGACGATGTAATCGGCGGGCGCTTTCTCTTTGTAGCCCGGCGGCAGAATCAGGTACTTGCCGCCCTTGCCCTTATCCACACCCGCGGGTCCGACGTCCTCCAGCGGTGTCTGCCAGGCGTCCATGATCGTGCCGTTGATCGAGCCGCCATTCGCGGGCGGGATCTCGATCACCATCGGACCGACGTCTTTGGTGTTGATGAAGGTCATCAGGTAGATCGAATCCGGGTTGGGCGTCAGCGTCTGATTTTGCCAGTCCGGAAGCCGGGACCAATAAACGATTTCGTTCTGCGCCGCGTGCGCCTTGATGGCGGCTTGCCGCATCAGGTCAAGGTTGACGGCCGGCATGCCCCAAACCACCGCTTCGACGGCGCTGCGCTGCAACGCCCGTTCAGCGAGTTGCTCGGGCGTGAATGACGGCGGCTCCTGCGCGGGAACTGCGGTGCAGAGCGCGATACTTGCGAGAACTAAAATGAGGACCTTGGGTTTCATCGCGCACATCCTTGAAGCGAAAACTGCGCGGCAATCGCCGAGACGTCGCACAATCTGAATTGAGCGCACGCGCGTGCAACGTAATCGAATTACGACTCGGAGTCGTCGGTCGTCGGCGTGCTGCTCCCGTCGGTCGGCTTCACCTTCTTCATCAGCTCGGAGAACTTGAGGCCGGTGAGCGACTCGAGCAGCGGCGGCACCTGGGCCATCACCGTCGCCATCTCGTTGGTGATGCGTGAGACGCCGACGTCGCCGTTGCTGCCGGTGCTGACCAGCGTGATGCGATCGATGCGAGACAGCGGCTCGGCGATCGCCTTGGCGATCTCGGGCAGGATCGGCGCCAGAAGCTGCAGGATGGCCGCTTCATTATACTGCTGCCAGGCCTCGGCTTTCTTCTCCATCGCCAGGGCCTCGGCCAAGCCCTGCGCCTTCTCCGCTTCCGCGACCGCGAGGCCCTGCGCTTGGCGAATCTGTGCGTCGGCAAGGCCGCGCGCACGCTCTGACGCGGCCTCGGCTTCTCCTTTCGCCTGGGTCACGGCAGCCTCCGCCATGCCGCGCGCCTTTTCGCCCTCGGCCATAGTGGTGAGCTTGGCGCGTTCGGCGACGGCGGCGGTTTCGATCCGTTTGCGCTCGGCCTCCGCAAGCGTCTCGATCTCGTAGCGTTTCGCATCGGCCTGCCGCCGTATGGTTGCGTCGAGCTCGCGTTCGCGGCGCTGGATCTCTTGCTCCTGGACCTGGATCTCCATGGTTTTCTTTTGCAGCTCGTAGGCCATCTCGGCCTCAGCGCGCTTGCGGTTGGCGATCGCCTGCTCTTCGGCAATCGCCTGCGCCGCCTGGTAATTGGCGATTTCGGCGGCGCGGCGCGCGGCAGCGTCCGCTTCTTGTTGGCGCCGCTGGCGATCGGCGTTGGCCTCGGCCACTGCCGCATCGCGCGCCGCTTCGGCCGCCTGCGCCAGGCGTTGCGCTTCGGCCTGGCGCTCGCGCGTTTCGCGCTCGGCATCGGCCTGCGCGATCAGCGACTCCTTGTTCGCCACCGCCTCTGCAACCGAGGCCGCCCGCTTGACCTCGGCGATGCGTGGCTTGCCCAGCGCCTCGAGGTAGCCGTGCTTGTCGCGAATGTCGCGGATGGTGAACGAATCGATCCCGAGACCCATATTGGCCAGGTCGCCGGCCGAGATCTCCTGCACCTTCTGCGCGAACTCATCGCGGTTCTTGTAGATGTCTTCGACCGTCAACGTCCCGAGAATGGCGCGCAAATGTCCCTGGACCGTTTCCAGCGCGATGCGTGCGATCTCGTCCGCCGACTTTCCGAGGAAGCGCTCCGAGGCGGCGTGCAGCGACGCTTCGTCCTTCTTCACTTTGATCTGCGCTACACCGTCGACCAGGATCGGCACGCCCTGTGAGGTGTAGACCTCCGGCGTCGTCACATCGAGCGTCATCACTTCCAGCGAAAGGGTGTTCCAGGTGTGGAACAGCGGAATCACCATGTCGGCGCCGCCGGTGATGAACGACACGCGCCCACGGCCGGAGACCACCAGGACTTCGTTGGGGCCGACCTTCTTCAGAAAAGCGAGATACGCGATGACGTACGCGGCCACAGCGATCAGCAGGACGCCGAGCCCGATCAACAAGAACACGCTGACGCCGAATATCTGGTCCATTGCGTCTCTCCCTACTGTGCGGTGACGATGAGGGTCGTGCCGGCCAGACGGACCACCGTGACGGTCCTGCCGCTCGCGATCGCCAAGCCGTCGGCGCTGCGTGCCGGACCGCTGTGGCGCTGGCTTCCGACCATGACGACGACTTCGCCGACACCGCCCGCCGGAATGCCGATGGTCACCTCGGCCTCGGCGCCGGTAAGCGCGGCGGTCGGAATTGCTGACGAACCGCGCGAGCTGGCAATGAGACGAAAGGAGGCGCGGCCGACAACGTATGCGGTGATGAGGCCGCCGCCGACGGAAAGCAGGATGCTCGTCGTCTCGCCTGCGCCGACGCCGTATCGCGTGATCAGACCGAAGGCGCCAATCGAGGCAAAGAAAATGGCGAGCGTCAGCGGCGAGAAGAGCGAGAAGTGGCCGGTATCGTGGTCGGCGTGGTCTCCGATCCCTATGGTCGCCGCGAGGACGACGAACGCGAGACCGCCGAGAGCGAGAACGATGTACAGGATTCCTAGCATGCGACTGACGGGCGCGTGTTCGCTGCGCCGACGGACTGGATGAATGTTCGATTCAATGCGCCCCACCCTTCCACACGAAGCGAACCCCGGGCTCCGTGACGCTTCAGACGGCGGTCGTATACGGCGCAGACAAACTCCATGTCAACCGGACTCCTCACCGATTCGCAAACATCTCGCACGCAGTCAGCGGTTCTTCCTTTTAGGGATCTGGTCGCCGAGCGACGGCGGCTCATGTCCGGCGTCTGCTCCCCAATCTGTGGGCGCATCGTTCAGCGTGAAGTCGACCGCTGCGCCGGCGGCGAGGTCGGCGAAGCGCAGCCACGCCGAGTCGAGCCCCCGCCCGTTCACACGCACCGACTCGACGTAGCGCTTATCGGGCGCTCCCGGCGCCGAGATGGTGATGCGATCGCGACCCGGCACTTCGATCGCGACCTTCGGAAAGATCGGTGTGTTCAAGGTGAGCACATCCTCGCCCGGCACTGCCGGGAACATGCCGAGCGACGACCAGATCAGCCAGGCCGACATCGCACCGAGATCGTCGTTGCCCGGCAGGCCCGCGGGCGTGTCGTCGAACTCTTCTTCAATGATACGGCGCACGACGTCCTGAGTGCGGGCGGGAGCGCCGGCCCAGATATAGGCCCACGGTACCGCAAACCCCGGCTCGTTGCCGATGTAGAAGTGCGGCTCAGCCAATCCGGCATTGAGCTCCTCGAACAGTGAATCGAGTCGGGCGACCGCGATCTCGGGTCCGCCCAGACTATCGATCAGTCCGGCGTAGTCATGCGGCACCATCCAGGTGTATTGCGCCGCATTGCCCTCGCTGTAGCCGAAGGTGCTCGTGGGACCCGACCACTCCTCGGACCAGTTGCCGTCGCGATTGCGCGGCTGCAGATAACCCGTCGCCGGATTGAATTGCGTCTCCCAGTTCGCCGCGTGGCTGCGCGTCACCTGCTCGAGCTCGGGATCATCGTGCCGGCGGGCGTACGCCGCGATCGCGGCATCGGCGATGGAGTACTCCAATGTCCGCGACACGTCGCGAAAGACGTAGCCACTCTCCAGGTATTCGTTCAAATGCGGACGCAGCGGATAGATATCGGAGGTCGTTCTCGGATCGAGCGCCGCACGCTCCATGACCTCGAGCACGTCAGCCGGCGCGACACCGTCGATTTGAAAGGCATCGAGGTTGGCGACGATGACCGAGCCGGGGTCGCCGAGCGTGGTGTGGGTCTCGATGTTGCCCATCGACCACTGATCGAAACCGCCGCCACCGGTCTGAGCGTTATCGAGCAGCGTTGACAGCATGTCGTGAGCAACTTCGGGAACAAGGAGCGCCAGAAGCTGCACCTGCGATCGGTAGATGTCCCAGCCGGAAAACGTGTGGTAGTGCACGCGCCCGTCGGCGACGCGGTGAATCTTCCTATCGAAGCCGGGATACTCGCCGTTGACGTCGCTGAAGATGCTGGGATGAATCAACGAGTGGTACAACGCGGTGAAGAAGATGCGGCGTTGGGCCGCGGTCCCGCCGCTCACTTTCACGCGGCCGAGAAGCTCGGACCAGCGATCAGCGGCAGCGGCGCGAACTGCTTCCCAATCCCATTCGGGTATCTCCGCTCGCAGATTGGCGGCGGCATTAGTGGTGCTCACCGGCGACAGGGCGACGCGTACGGAGACCACACCATTCGGCGGCGACGAAAAACGCATCTGGACCACGGTGTCCGACGCGCTCGGAATGACGGTGAACGGCGTGTCGAACTCGGCATGGACGTACATGCGGTAGCCCTGCAGCGTGCCGCAGAAGTTGCCGTGCGTCTCCGAGCCCTCGACGGTGCGAGCGTCGATCGCCCGCAGGTAGTCGTCGGCTCGCCCGGCGAATGGGTAAGTCGTGGTGGCGTCGAACACCATCGTCGGCGTCGAACCCGGTGGGAACGAAAAGCGGCCGAGGCCGCCCCGCGTCGTCGCAGTCAGGTCGACCTGAATGCCGTTGGCCAGAAGGACACGATACGCGCCGGGATGCGCCTCCTCGCCGGCATGATCGAAGGCGGCGGGAAGCGGGCCGTCGTCACCGATTGTCGGCAGGAACCTGAACAGACCGTTGTTCGCGCACCCGGCGCCGCTGAAGTGGGTCAGCGAGAAGCCGAGCAATTCGCTGTCCGCATAGTTGTAGCCCGCTGGGTTCCTGGCATTGGGAGTGTCCGGACTCCATTGCACTTCACCGAAAGGCACCACCGCGCCGGGGAACGTGTCGCCCGCAACGCCGCTAGGTACGCCGTTCACCACTGAACTGCGGGCACTGCCGACGAACGGGTTGACCTCGGCGATCGGAGACTCGTGCGGTGCCGACGCCGAGCCGTCATCCGATCCGCATGACCACGCCGTGCAGGCGATGGCAAGAATCAGGATGATCGCGCGGATCGTAGACCCACTCCCGGTTTTGCGTCTTTTGTGCATCTTCGCGACCGACAATCTCTTCTACTCGATTCCCGCCAGATAGCGTTCCATCAACCCGATGAACAGCTCGGGATCCTTGGCTTGATTGACGCAAAAGAACAGCGGCTTTTCTCGTAGCAGGGCGTCGACGGTCGGCGCGTCCAGGTTGAGAAACCAGCGCGTGCGGCGGCTGATGAGACCGCGGTGGATCGGCTGCTGATAGCCGTTGCGGATGCCAACCCAGTTCGCCAGCAGGCCGAAAGCGAGCGACCGCGGGCCGCGGACCTTCTCGCTGTAGTAGGTGCCGCGCCATTGCTCGGCGAAGAGCTGAAAGGCAGCCTCGCAGGCGCTGCGGTGCAGCAGACAGGCGGTGTGCAAGCCGGCCAGGTTCGGCTCGGTGTCGTACGCCGAAAGAAAACATTCGCGCGCGTTGATCGGATAGAGCTCCCACGGGTTGGTGTTCGAGGGCGTCGTGAGCTCGCGCGCCATCCGCGCGGTGTTCCACGGCCGCAGGTAGCTGTACGCGAGGCCCTGCGGGCTCACGAGGTGGCGGCGTTCGAGTCGATCACCGAGGAAGAGGTCGTCGTTCAGGTACAGGAAACACTCGGACAGCTCCGGGATGCGCCACAGGAAGCTGGTGATGACGGTCGAGTTGAACGTCGGTAGGTCGACGTATGACGGGTCGATGATCTGCCGATGGGAGACGAAGGTGATCTTCGCCTGCAACGCCTGCGGTAGTCCGCCGAGATCGAGGGTTTGATCATCGGTGACAATGAAGACGCGGCGAGCTTCGGGAAAAAAGCGCTGCAGCGTGCGCAAGGAGAAGAGGATTTCGCCGGAGCTGGCGAAACGCCTGCTGAAGTCGACCTCCGACAGTCTCCCGCCGGCGTGCGCCTCGTATCTCGCACGCCAGGCCGGGTCCGCTCCGTCCACCCAAGTATAGACGACGTCGACTTGATCGCTCCGCAGCGGCGACAACGGTCGAGCCGGATCCTTGCTCAAGGGTTTGACCCAGGATCTCGGATCGAGGCGGTAGGACAGGTAGCGACGCATCGGACGCCCTGCCCTACTGGGCGCAAAAGGTAACTGTCAAACTCCTAGATTTTCTCCGATCCCCCCCTTTGAAAAAGGGGGGCCAGGGGGGATTTGCCTGCGGTCGGTACTGCCGTGCGCGCGCAAATCCCCCTCGATCCCCCTTTTTCAAAGGGGGAGGTCGGAATCGCGAGATCTCGAATCAGTTTTATCGACAGTCGCTACCAAGGAGTTAGGGCGAGGTTCGATGCCGGTATGCAACACGAACCAACTTGACTTCATCGAAGGAGATGGATTCATCTAGCCGAATGAGAAGTGCGCCCGTGCACCGGCGAAGCGTGCTCAGGGGGTTTCTAGCCACAGTCGCGTGGTTCGTCTTCGGGACACCGCGCGTCTCTGCTGAAGTCGACGCGCTCACCGAAGCCGCAAGAAAACTGCGGCCGCTGGTAGCACCCGGCGGCGCGCGCTTTGCCGGCTTTCCACTGGTCGCGGTTGGCGGCGTGCTGCTGTCGGAAGAGGAAGTCGAGCATGCCCTTCGCTTGACCGCCGGCCTCGACAAGCCCATCGGATCGGCGTGAGCCTGCGCGCTCTCCGTATCCCCGCCCGCCATGCTCCTTGATGCCGATTCCGCTGAGGTAGCTTCAAGCGAGTCCGCCGATGTCGTCATCGTCGGCGCCGGCGCCGCCGGCATCACTCTGGCAACCAGGCTGGCCGACCGGGGAGCGCGGATCATCGTCGTGGAGAGCGGCGCGCTCGAGCCCGATGGCACGACGCAGAGCCTCTACGACATGGAAGTTTCGGGGTTGCCGCTGTCGCCGACGCGAAGCCGCCTGCGCTACTTCGGCGGCACTACGAATCACTGGAGCGGCTGGTGCCGGCAAATGGATCCAGTCGACATTCAACCCGTCGCCGCCGACGGCGTCGCCGGGTGGCCGATCACTCATGCGGACATCGCGCCCTACTACGAAGCGGCGCACGACTACTGCGGCATCGGCCCGCTGCTGCAACGCGCCGAGGACTACGTCGGTCACGTCGGGCCGGACGCAATGAACGAAGCGCGAACGGCATTCGGCACGCAGCCGGTTACCGTCGTCGCGAGCCGCGAGATCGAAAGCCGCATCTGGCAGTACAGTGCGCCGGTTCGATTCGGCACCGCGCACCGCGGCGCGCTGCAGGGCTCGTCGCAGGTCCGTGTGTTTCTAAGACTGAATCTCATCGGCGCGACTTTTCGCGACAATCAAATCGCCTCCATCCGCTGTCGCACGCTGAAGGGAAAGGACGTCGTCATCACCGGCAAAGTCACGGTGCTTTGCTGCGGCGGGATCGAGAATGCCCGCATCCTGCTGACGCTCAACGGTCCCGATGCCCCACAACCGGGCAACTCATCGGACACGGTCGGCCGGTACTTCGCCGATCACGTCATTCCAACCGCCGTCTGCGACGTCATCCCCACGAACGGCTCCTTTCGCTTCTATGCGGGGAGATGGAGCAGCGACCTCACGCGCCGCGGTTCCGGCGAGCCGCTGCGGGTGCGCGCCCTGTTCGCTCTGACCGAAGCGGCCGGCAAGGAGCTCGGCGTGCCGCATATCAGCGCGCGGCTGGACCCTCCGGCTCCGATCGATCCGGCCGACACGGAAGCGCTGGCCGCGGCACAGTACGCGGTAGCCTACGACGCGCAGGAGACCGGACTGCGACCGCGCGACAGACTCGAGCGCATGGCGTGCGTGCTGCTCTTCAACCATCGGCCGGCGCATTCCAGCCGCGTGTATTTGACGGCAATGCGCGACCCGTTGGGTTTGCCGAGAGCCGGCATCGATTGGCGGATCGATGAGGAAGCGGATCTGAAAACGATGCGGGCATTCGCCGGTGCGCTGGGAACGACGCTGGCGCGCCAGCATCTCGGACGCGTGCGTTGGCGGATGCAGGGAAGCCTCGGCGACTACGTCCGCAACGGCGGAGCGACCGGCAAACATCACTGCGGCACGACCCGCATGGCCGCATCGGAACGGGACGGCGTCGTCGATCGCGACCTGCGCGTCTTCGGTGTGCACAACCTTTACGTCTGCGGCAGCTCGGTATTCCCGCGAAGTACGGCTTCGACGCCGACGCCGACGATCGTCGCGCTCGCGGCGCGGCTGGCGGTACATCTTCAAGGTGTCCTCGGAAGCAGCACCACCTAATCCGAATTCGTGACCCAGGCCACACCGGAGCTCACCAGTAGAAGTCGCTGAAAGGACGCCTAGGCGCGCCGCACGACCCTGATTGCACTCCGCGACCCGCTGGGCCAGAAGAGTGTTATGCGCTTCACCACACGTTATCTCCTGCTCGCCACCGTTGTGTTGGGTCTAATCGTCGGCTGCCATCGGCAATCGACCTCTCACAAAGAAGGCGATGCCTGCGCCCGGATCGGCGACAAGGCCGCCGATCAGCTGCTCGATAAATACCCCTTCGACCAGCTCGACGACGACGTCCGCGATCGCATCCGCCGGAGTTGGAACGATTCCGGCCGGCTTTGCCTGGTCTCGGACCGCAGCGCGCGAGCGTGCAACGCCGGAAACGCCCGCCGGCGCGACGACCGCACCTGTTGCCATCTGGAGTCGCCGTCGCTGCACCTGACCAACATTCCCGAGCGCATCGAGATTCGCGACCAGGAAGGCCAGGACCCACTGGTCGATCTGCGCTTGAGCGGCGTCGCCAGCAACCGCGCCGAGAATATTCGCTGCGTCGTACCGACCTGCGAGGACGATGCGGTCGAGGCGGATGCTTTGCTTCACGTCGAGGGCACGGTCCGGCTGGATACGGGGAGCGTCAAGCTGAGCCTGGATCTCCAGCTCGAGGACCGTCTGACGCAGACCTGCACCCTTCCTTAAAGCACGACGACCGCAGTGGGCGCGGGGGCTTTGCGCAGATTGCGCGACGCCTCGGCAACTCGAAACACTCCCGACGCCCTTCGACGAGCTAAGGGCGAACGGATTCTATGATTTTTGAAGACAAACTCCGTTCGTGCTGAGCTCGTCGAAGCACGTCGGGAACGTCGCTCTACCGGCACGATGCTGCGACTTGACCCACAAAGCCGGGTGCGGGGACGAACGCGCCCCGATCACTTCCGCGCCGGCTCCTGAACAGCCGCCCTGCGGGCGACACCGACCAGGCCGATCAACCCCAGGGCGACGACGAGGAGCGCGGCTCCCTGCGGTGAGCTCACGGGTACGGGAGCGCCGCAAGGAACGGTGTTCGCGCAATCGCGATCAGCGCAGTCGACCCGGGTGTCGTGGTCGTTGTCGAACATGTCGGTGCAAGTAATGCCGCCGGCTTCATTTTCGAAGGCCGCGAATGTCGGTGTGCTCGTCGGTGTCGACGTCGGCGTCTGCGTCGGTGTCTCGGTCGGCGTCGAGGTTGCGGTCGCGGTCGGCGTTTGAGTCGGCGTCTCGGTCGGCGTTTCAGTCGGAGTGCCGGTCGGCGTCTCGGTCGGCGTCGATGTCGCGGTTGCGGTCGGCGTCTGCGTCGGCGTCTCGGTCGGCGTTTCAGTCGGAGTGCCGGTCGGAGTGTCGGTAGGTGTCTCCGTCGGTGTGTCGGTAGGGGTCGCGGTCGGCGTCTGCGTCGGTGTGGCCGTCGGTGTGAAAGTGGGCGTATCCGTGGGCGTCTGTGTCGCTGTGTCCGTTGGCGTAGCTGTCGGCGTATCCGTCGGCGTTTGCGTCGGCGTGTAGGTTGGAGTTGCGGTTGGCGTGTGTGTCGGCGTGCTCGTCGGCGTGGAGGTTGGAGTTGCCGTTGGTGTGTGCGTCGGCGTCCCCGTCGGCGTGACGGTCGGCGTCGACGTTGGCGTGCCGGTCGGGGTCGCGGTTGCCGTTTGCGTCGGCGTCTGCGTCGGGGTGTTGGTCGGGGTGGCGGTCGGCGTGCTCGTCGGGGTCCTCGTCGGCGTGGAAGTCGACGGCTGGGTGGGCGAGTGCGTCGGCGTGTTGGTCGGCGTGGCGGTCAGCGTCCGCGTCGCCGTGTGCATCGGCGTATTGGTCGGGATGGGCGTGGGTGAATTGGGGATTGGAACGCATGCGGCTCCGCTCTTACAGTCCGACGTGTCACCGAAGGCACAACAAAGAGCCAGGCCGAATGAGCTGCACGGGACCGGAACGCCGGGGTCTCTCTGTATGGCGCACTGCACTTCGCAGAAGGAAGGAGTTTGACCGCACGTGCTTATGATCGTCCCTGTAGAGCAGCAGCAGGCACAAGCAGCGTCCGCATGGCGTGGAATGGCGACCAGAAACGCAGTCAGAAGCACCGCCGCCAAGGCCATGTGAAGCACACCTGCCGGGCGTTTCGAGTTGTCCGCAAAGTATGACGCCATCTCGAGCCAACTGCGGTGCCGCTGATGACCAGCCATCGCCAAACCTTCCCCTGACCGCAGTAGATATTCTCCCGGCGCGGTCCGACAGGGGCACGGAACGCCAAGATGGGGGACTTTACGCGCCACCGCTCAAAGAGAGTGTCGTCTCCTCCGATCCCCCCCTTTGAAAGGCGGCCAGGGGGGATTTGCCTGCGAGGCGTACTGCCGTTCGCGTACAATCCCCCTCGATCCCCCTTTTTCAAAGGGGGAGGTCGGAATCGTGATACTCGAAATCAGCTTATCGACAGGCTCTCGAAGGGAGCGCTTAGCGACTGAACAGCCTTTCCAACCCGCGGATCATCGCACGCGGGGAATTCACCACCTCGTCGAAGACGACTTGCGGCCATTGCCGCGCGCGGACACCGGGCGGCGCGGCTTGGCGCAACTGTACACGCCGGCCGCTGGAGGAACCGCGGGTATCCGCAACCGTGCTGGTGAAGCTGCCGTCCAAACGATTGCTCGCAGGCACCTGCCATACGATCTCGCCGTCGCTCACCCGCTGCGAGCCGTACTCGACAAAGCGAGCTTTCAATACGCCGTTAGCAATGGTGCCTTCGAAGTCGATAGGAGTGCGGGCCGCAGGCGGCAGCTGGCGACCGTTCTCGGTCGCCTTGCGACCGCTGCCGAAGACGCGCGTGCCGCGCTGCGCGAAGTGCACCCGATAGCCGAGCTCCAAACCCTCGTAGCGCGCGAAGCTCGTAGCTTCGATACGATGGGTGAGCTCCCAATCGCCGCCAACATTGGGCAGTTCCGCGGATGGGACCGGTTGTGCATTCGTATCCGTGCCGGCAGTGACGTCGCGCGGCGACACGTTCACCGGCTCACTGGCGATGTCGGAGTCCTCCACCCATTCGTTGGTGACCCCGATCTGTTCGGCGCGCAGCCGATCGAGAAGTGTAGGCCGCTTCCAGGTCAAACTTTCGCCGCCGATGATCGTATGGGCGGCGGGCGGCTGTTCATCGGGACAGATCGCTGCAGGCTCGCTGCGGCGCATGAAGTATTCCTGCTGCGGCGTTTCGAAGAGCGCTGCGCACCGCGGCCGCAGCGGCCTGCCGGTGTCGGGATCGATCCGGCGGCGCACGATCCCCGCGGGCGGCTGCCAATCGTCGGGCGTCGGACGAGTCGCGTAGACGCGGCGCATCAAGTTACCCCAGATCGGAGCTGCCACCTGACCGCCGGTCGCGTGGCCCGGGATCGGGCGCGGCTCGTCAAAGCCCAGCCAGATTCCGGCGACCAGCTCCGGCGTGTAGCCGACGAACCAAGCGTCGGCACCGTCGTTGGTAGTGCCCGTCTTTCCGGCCGCAGGTCCGGTAAAGCCGCTCTGACGAACGCTGCGACTGGTGCCGTAGTCGACCGCGTCGCGCAAGACGTCGGTGACCAGAAACGACGATACGGCGGGCAGTACGCGGCGGCGTTCCGGCTTCGACTCCCACAGCAGCGAGCCGTCGGCTCGCGCGACTCGCAGGATCATGCGCGGCTCTGCCGCCTGGCCGTCGGCGGCGAATGCCGAATAGGCCGTTGTCAATTCGAGCGGTGAAATTTGCGCCGTGCCCAACGCCATCGACGGCAGATCTGCGATCGGGCCGGTGATGCCGGCACGTTGCGCGAGCGATGCGACGGCAGTGTAACCGACCTCGTTCGCCAGCCGCACCGTCGCCACATTCTTGGAGTGTATCAACGCTTCGCGGAGCGTGATGACGCCGCCATACTCATCCTTGAAGTTGTGCGGCTCCCACACGCCGCCGCCGACCTGCGTGACCCGCAACGGCTCGTCCAGCAGCAACTGACTCAGCGAAAAGCCGCGCTCGAGCGCGGCGGCGTAGACGAACGGCTTGAAAGCGCTGCCGACCTGCCGGCGCGCGGAACGGACTCGATCGAATTGCGACTGCCGGTAGTCTCGACCGCCGATCCAAGCGAGAACGTCGCCGTCCTGCACCGACATCACTACAAGAGCTCCCTGCAACGCATCGCCGCGAGCAACGCGACGCAGTTGGCGCTCCAACTCCTCCTCCGCCGCCGTTTGCACGGTCAGGTCGAGAGTGGTCCATACGCGCAGCGGCTGCCGGTAGATCGCATCGCCGAAGCGCTCCTCGACTTGGCGGCGCACCTCTTCCACAAAGTACGGCGCCGGATCGAGTGTCTGGCGCACGGATCGGCGGCGGGCGCTGACGCCTAAGGCCGAGCGTTGGGCACGCTGCGCCTCCGCCGGTGCGGCTAACCGTTGATCCGCCATCAGTTGCAGCACCAGATCGCGCCGGCGCCGTGCGGCCTCCGGATGGCGGCGCGGATCGTAGTGCGTCGGCGCTTTGATCATCGCCGCGAGCAGAGCCGCTTGTGAGAGATCGAGATCCGCGGCGGGGCGCCCGAAGTAGTCGCGCGCGGCGGCGGCGATGCCGCGTGCGCCGTTGCCGAAGTAGATGTGGTTCAAATAGAGCTCAAGGATCTCGTCCTTGCGGAAGCGCTTTTCAATGGCGCCGGCGGCGCGAATCTCCAGAAGTTTCCGCCCCAGTGTTCGCTTGGCGCCTGGAATCTCCTCGCTGAAGACATTGCGCGCCAATTGCATCGAGATCGTGCTGAAGCCCTGTCGGAAGGCGCGGGCGCGCACATTGGCAAGCAACGCCCCGCCGACACGCCGCCAGTCGACTCCGCGATGCTCGTAGAAGCGGCGGTCCTCTACCGCGATGAATGCCTTCGCGACATGGTCGGGAAGGTCGTCCAGCGCGACCTTCTCATGTTCGGTCGGATCGAGCTCCGCCAGCAGGATGCCGCTGCGATCGACCAGCACCGAGCCGCCTCCGGGCTGGTACGAGACGAGACGGCCAACATCGGGACAACCGCGGAACCCGCACGTCCGCCAGCCCAAGCAGACGACCAAGAGCATCGCGCCCAGCAGGGCAATCAGTGCCGAAAGGCGCCGCTGGAGGAGCGCGCTGAGATTCATCGCTGTAGAGCTTGCAAACTTTCGGCCATCGCGCCGATAGCGCATGGATGGCGCAAATGGGCGATCCCGACTTCCCCCTTTGAAAAAGAGGGAGCGAGGGGGATTTGCGCCCGAACGCAGTACCGACCGCGGGCAAATCCCCCCCTGGCCCCCCTTTTTGAAAGGGGGGATCGGAGAAGATCGACGCTCTCGGTGAGGAGGGGGACGGACGTGCAAAGGTTCAGACCATCGGTTATCTTGCCGCCCGTTTGAGCCTTCACGTCTGAGAAACAAGAAGCGCGTACCGCACCAGTGTGGACCGCAAACCGGAACCAGGAGACAACAATGCACGCAAAACCGATCGTCGTCCTGCAAATGCTCTTCATCGCCTTGTCGGCGGCGCTGCTGCTGCCGGGCTGCGCCGGCAAGTCCGGTGGTGTCGTCGGAGAAATCGAGGATGCCGTCAGGGAGAGAGAAGCCAAGGAAACGGCGATCGACGCCTACACCTTCGGCTATCCGCTGGTCACCATGGAGATGACCAGACGCGTGATGACCAACGTGGTCGCAGCGGAAGGCACCCGCGCGCCGATGGGCCACTTGATCAAGCTGCGCACCTATCCGAACGCCTCCTTCAAGGATGTCACCGCGCCCAATGCCGACACCCTCTACACGACGACGTGGCTCGATGTGTCGAAGGAACCGTGGCTCATCAGCATCCCCGAGATGAAGGGCCGCTATTACCTCTTCCCAATGCTCGATGGCTGGACCGATGTCTTCGAGGTCCCCGGCAAACGGACGACAGGTACCAGTCCGCAAACCTACGCGATCACGGGTCCGGGCTGGAGCGGGACGTTGCCGAGCGGCGTGAGGCAATACAAATCACCGACGGCCATCGTCTGGATTCTCGGTCGCATCTACTGCACCGGCACGCAGCAGGATTACGCCGCGGTTCACGCCATACAGGACAAGGTCTCGGTGATGCCGCTGAGTGCTTACGGAAAGCCGTACACGCCGCCGGCAGGAGTGGTCGATCCGAAGATCGATATGAAGACGCCGGTGCGCGAACAGGTTCACGCCCTCGACGGCGTCGCCTTCTTCACGCTGCTGGCACAACTCATGAAGACCAACCCGCCCGCCGCCGCCGATGCGCCGATGGTCGCCAAGCTCGCGACCATCGGCATTGTGCCGGGGCAGGACTTTGACCCGTCGAAGCTCGAACCCGCTGTCGTCCGCGGTATCGAAGCCGCCCCCAAGCCCGCACAAGCCAAGATCATGGGTTGGCTGAAGGAAGGCGTCCTGTTCGGCGACAACAAGATCGAGGACGGCTGGCTCTACACAACGAAGGCCGGAGTCTACGGTACCAACTACATCCAGCGCGCGTTCATTACGGCGATCGGTTTGGGCGCGAATCGTCCGCAGGACGCCATCTATCCGACATCGGAAGGGCCGGACATCCTGGCGAAGTACGACGGCAACAAGAAGTATGTGATGCACTTCGAGAAGGGGAAGCAGCCGCCCGTCGACGGGTTCTGGTCGCTGACGATGTACGACAAGGATTACTTCTTCGTCGACAATCCACTGAACCGCTACACCATCAGTCAGCGCAACCCGCTCCAGGTCAACCGCGACGGGTCTATCGACATCTACGTCCAGCACGACTCCCCCGGGAAGGCGAAGGAATCGAATTGGCTGCCGGCACCCGCCGGCGAGTTCATTCTAATGATGCGGCTCTACTGGCCGAAGGAACAACCGCCCTCGATCCTCGACGGCAGCTGGAAGATTCCACGCGCCCGCGAGGCGTCGTAAGCCCGCGGGTTTGCCGAATCACACCCCACGACGGGCGAGGCCTGCACAAGCGCTTGGCGACCGAGGCTTGAGACAACGCGATGGTGCGCTATTCCGTTGTCGGCCTCGGTAAGCTGGGCGCGAGCATGGCCGCGGGCCTCGCCAGCCGCGGTTGTCAGGTCGTCGGCGTCGATCTCGACGGCGCCCGGGTTGAGCATGTCAACGCGGGCCGCGCGCCGGTGTTCGAGACCGGCCTCGATGAGTTGATCCCTGCCAACCGCCAGCGACTGCGGGCCACCACCGAGTACCGCGAGGCAATTCTCGATAGCGACATAACGCTGGTGGTCGTGCCGACGCCGAGCACCGCCTCCGGCGAGTTGTCGCTCCGCCATGCCGAGGCGGCGTTCGACAGCATCGGGGCGGCCCTGGCTGAAAAGGTCGGCTATCACCTGGTCGTTCTGGTGAGTACCGTTCTCCCCGGAGCATCGCGACAGCTGCTGTCGATCCTGCAACAGCGGTCGGGCAAGACGTGCGGAGCTGACTTCGGTCTTTGCTACAACCCGCAGCTGATCGCTCTCGGCAGTGTGATTCGCGACTTCCTTCATCCGGACTTCACCCTGATCGGCGAGCTCGATGAGCGCTCGGGGAACACTCTCGAAGCCGCCCTGTCCGAAATCCTCTCCGACCGGCCGCCGCTGCGGCGCATGAGCCTCGAGAACGCCGAGCTCGCGAAGATCGCACTGAACACCTACGTCACGATGAAAATCACCTTCGCCAACCAGCTCGCCGATCTTTGCGAGCGTCTTCCACAAGGCGACGTCGATGCCGTCACCGCCGCCGTCGGGCTCGATCCGCGGGTCGGCCCGAAATATCTGCGCGGCGCGCTCGGATACGGCGGACCGTGTTTCCCGCGGGACAACGTCGCACTCGCTCGGATGGCACGCAGCCTCGGCGCTCCGGCGGATCTGTGGGAGGCCACCGACCGCCTCAATCGATCACTGCCGTCGACACTGCTGTCGCGCCTCGACGTGACAATCGACGTAGCGACGACGGTCGCGATCCTCGGTCTAGCCTACAAGCCGCTGTCGCACGCGCTCGACGAGTCGCAAGCCGTCCTCCTGGCGGAAGATCTGTTACGGCGCGGGGCACGAGTCGTGGCCCACGATCCGTTGGCCGACCGGTTCTCGCGAGACGAGGTGGCGGCTCTCGGCTTGACGCTGATGTCGGTTCAGGAGTGCTTGGACGTTGCTTCCGTGGTCGTCATCGCCAATCCGGACCCGATCTACGCGCAACTGGATGCCGATGACTTCATCCGCCCCGGTCGGGCGGTGACCGTCGTCGACTGCTGGCGACTGCTCACTGCAAAAGTGTCGAATCGAGCCGGCATCCGCTATATCGCCGTCGGCCGCAGCCTCGGCCGATAGAGGTAGGATTCGTCAATCTGTGGGGGGACGGTTGAAGGACCGGCGCCACCGGCGAAGAAGCCTCCTGGGTTCGCGCAGCGCGAGAGTGATCGGCAAGAGCGTCGGATAGCGATATCCCACCAGATCGAGATGGTGACCGATCCCTCGGTGTCTCTTCTCGAGACAGCCGTCGCTGAGGACGTGCGACGCGTGAGCCAGGGAAAACACAGAATCGGCCAACAGCTCGTGATTTCGCACGGCCTCCGGTCCGTGGAAGACGCGCTGCCGGCCGCCCGCGTGATTGTAGTCGTGATTGAAGTGAACTGCCGTGATCGCTGCTGTTGCGTCGACGACGGTGGCGCCGCTCCGCCAAGCATCCAGCAACAGCCAGTTGTCCCATGCGGTTCGTCCGATCGCGAACGGCGGCACGCGGTTGTACAGGCCTCGCCGGAATACGAAGTAGTCGATGGCCTGCGGGCCCTGCAGCCGACCGGACTCCCTGACCGTCGCACGCAGAACCTGCTCCCAGGCGGGAGTGCCGACGCGCCAGTCGCCCGGCATGTCGATGTCCCAGCGCTGCCCGCCGATGAGGAAGCTGCGTTCGCGCTCGGCCACGTGCGCTACGGCTGGCAGGAAGTCGCTGACCAGCGCAATGTCGGCGTTGACGTAGCACAGGACATCGTGGGCGGCGGCGCGCTGGGCCGCTTCGAAGAGTGAGCTGAGCAGCGGCGTGCCGTACTGGTTGCGGGCGACGTCGGGGAGATGCCGCGCGCCGATGGCGGCGGCAGCCTCACCGACCCCGTCGTCGTCGCCGAATACGAGGATCTCCACCCGCGGCTCCAGCTGCATCCAGCTTGCCATCGCATTGCGCTGCAGCGCCGCGGTGCGGCCTTGGAATGCTTTTGGCAGGCAGAAGAGAGTCAGCATGGACGCGCTTGGGCGGAAGCTAGTCGTGGCCTCCTATACTGCGAAGCGCGGGTCGGCGAAATCGCGGCTTGGGCTTGTGGCTTACGATCTGGGATCGCTATCCGGATTGTGGTAGCTACGAGGAACAAATCGACGTAATCGATCCGCCCGCGTCTGCTGGCCTCAACCCAAACGGAGGTGCGCAATGTTCGCGAAACTGTCGGCTGAGTTTCTCGGAACGTTCTGGCTTGTTCTAGGGGGCTGCGGCAGCGCCGTGCTGGCTGCGGCGTTTCCTCAGGTTGGTATCGGGCTGCTGGGCGTGTCTTTCGCCTTCGGCCTCACCGTTCTCACCGGTGCCTATGCCCTCGGCCCGGTTTCCGGCGGCCACTTCAATCCGGCCGTCTCGGTCGGGTTGTGCGCCGGCGGTCGCTTCCCGGCGGCGCAACTACCTGCCTACATCGCCGCGCAGGTAGCAGGCGCCATCTTCGGCGCGGGAGTCTTGTTTCTCATCGCCAGCGGCAAGGCCGACTTCAGTCTTGCCGGAGGTTTCGCGTCGAACGGGTACGGCGAGCACTCGCCGGGTATGTACTCGCTGACCGCGGCGCTGGTGACCGAAGTGGTGATGACCTTCATGTTCCTGATCGTCATCCTCGGGGCCACGCACCAGCGTGCACCGGTGGGCTTCGCTGGAATCGCCATCGGCCTGGGGCTCACTCTCATTCACTTGATCAGTATTCCGGTGACGAACACGTCGGTGAACCCGGCGCGCAGCACCGGGCCGGCGCTGTTCGTCGGCGGCTGGGCGCTGGCGCAGCTCTGGCTGTTCTGGGTCGCGCCGATCGCCGGCGCCGCCATCGCCGGATTCGTGTATCGCGCACTGCTCGAGGGCGACGTCGTCGAGCCGCAGGTAACCGGGCGTCCGAGCTAGCAAGCGCCGCGTCTCGACCTGTGCGGCTGATGCCCGGGCCAAAGTGAGGCCCTTTCAACTTGCAATGCTTGGCGGGCGCGGCGGGCGACAACGCCTCGTGAAGCGGCTCTCGACATACGGCGAACAGTCCACGTCGACGATGTGTTTCATCGCCGTACTTTTGAGCGCGCTGTGCTCGGGTTGCGTTTCCGATTCGTTTTCGGGAGCGCCCATTTCGGCGTCCTGTTCTGAGATCGGCAGCCAGTGTCAGCTCCCGGATGGGCCGCTCGGCGTGTGCCAGGAGACACCGTGCAGCGAAGGTGCGCAGCGTCCGTGCTTCAAATGCACATCGCAGCACTAGTCGTCGCCTAGAGAGGAGAGGTGTCATGAAGAAAATTTTCGTACTGCTGCTCTTCGCCGGCGGAATCGCGGCGGCGATGGAACCGCACGAGGGATGGATCCTGCACGAGCCCGGGACGATCGAGTGGCGCGCCGCGGAATCATTGCCGCCGGGAGCGCAGATCGCCGTGCTCGAGGGCGATCCCGCCAAAGAAGGCATATTCACCATGCGCATCAAGATGCCCGACGGCTACCGCGTGCCGCCGCACTGGCACGGCAAGCACGAGCGCGTCACCGTGCTCTCCGGCACCCTCAACCTCGGCGCCGGCGAGACCTTCGATGCCGCTGCGACGCGCGCGCTGCCGGCCGGCACCTACAGCTCCATGGCCGCGGGCATGCGCCACTTCGGCTGGATGAGCGGCGAAACCGTGCTCCAGCTCAGTACGCTCGGCCCGTGGACGATCACCTACGTCAATCCATCCGACGACCCGCGCAAGAAGTGATCGCGCAATTAGAAACCGGGACTTCGTCTCTCGATTTGTGAGGCAGAACGATCCTTGGTACGGTGCTGGCCTCGGTGGGAGGTGTGCATGGGAGCACGCGCAAAGCGAATGACAGCAGCAGCGTTGGTGATGATCGCACTCACCGCCGGTACGGCGTGGGGGCAGATCGGCTGTTGCCAATGTCAGGACTGTGCAGAGTTCGAAGCGTGCCTGACGCTTCCCGAAAGCTTCGGCGAGGAGGACTGCGCCACCTTCTGCAACTTCTACAAGTGTAAGGGTAAAGCACTCGTCGCCACGGTTTCCGGCTGCCAGGTCGGAGCTGCGTGCGAGCAGGTCTTTGCCGTGAACTCGACCCCTGCCCTATCCACCAACGCAATGGCACTCGCCACAGTCCTCACGTTCGGCCTGGGCACGATCGCCGTGAGGCGCCGCAACGCCGCCGCGCCGCGTTCGCCCAATCGTAAGTAACTGCCTCGCACCTTCCTCACCGCGTTCAGTCGATATCGAGCGACGAAGCCCGCCTCACCCCAGCGCGGCGAGGACTTCTCGAGCCTCTCGAAGGTCGACCGTATCAAAACCCTCAGTGAATGAGGCGAGCAGCGGGCTCAGCCTTTCCCGGTGCGTGCGCCGTGCGGCGGGGCGTTTCTCCCCACGAGCACGGCGAACGACGGTCTGGATCAAGTCGGCTTTGCCTGGTCGTTGCGAAAAACTGACCGAATCCTGACCTTCCCTTTTAAAGGTCCAGACTAGGTTGTGCCCAAGAGAAATCGATCGAATTCGTTACGCGGGGTACACTGATGGCCAACGACTCCGAGGCTGCGACACCTGACCGGTCGAGGTAAGAGATGTCTGCCAGCATCGCGCCGAACTACCAACCGACACTTGAATCGCTGCGGCGACGTCCGTTGCCGTCGTGGTACGACGGCGCCAAGCTCGGGATCTTCGTCCACTGGGGGCTCTACTCCGTCCCGGGCTGGGCCGCCTCTCGCGTCGATCTGTATCGCATCCTCGCCGACGGCGGCTTTGACCGCCTGTGCCGCGAGAATCCCTATGCCGAGTGGTACTTGAACTCGCTGAAGTTCGAGGATGGCCCGACGCGGGCGTACCACGAGCGGACCTACGGCCCCGGCTTCAGATACGAAGACTTTCAACCGATCTTCGAGCGCGAAGCGCAGAAGTGGGTGCCCTACGACTGGGCGCAGTTGTTCCGCGCCGCCGGCGCGCGCTACGCCGTGATGACCGCGAAGCACACCGAAGGCTATCTGCTCTGGCCCAGTCAGGTGGGACATCTCACGCGCCCGGGATACCAGTCGAAGCGCGACCTGGTGGGCGAATTCGTCGCCGCGATGCGCACGGGCGGTCTGCACGCCGGCCTCTACTACACCGGCGGCATGGATTGGTCGCTGAACCCCGAGCGCGTCGACGCCCCGCACAAGATCTACTCGACGATCCTCGAGGGCGCGCCGTATGTGGAATACGCCAATGCGCACTGGCGCGAGCTCTGCGATCGCTATCGCCCCTCGGTCATGTGGGGCGACATCATGTATGTGCGCGGGGCGGATACGCTCGAGCTCTTTGCCGACTACTACAATCGCGTCCCCGACGGTGTGATCAGCGATCGTTTCGCCACCGAGCTGAGCTTCCCGCGAAGCCGCGGCCTGCAGCCGTCGGGTGCCCACTACGATTTCCTCACGCCCGAGTACGTGGTCTTCGACGACATCATGACCGAGAAATGGGAAACCTGCCGCGGCATCAGCAACTCCTTCGGCTACAACCGCGACGACGACGAGACCAGCTACCTCTCGGCCGACGAGGCTGTTCGGCTATTGATCGACATCGTCAGCAAGAACGGAAATCTCCTGCTCAACGTCGGTCCACGCGCCGACGGCAGCATCCACGAGCTGCAGCGGCGCTGCCTGCTCGGCCTCGGCGCCTGGCTCGACCTCAACGGCGAGGCAATCCACGACAGCCGCCCCTGGAGCCGCGCGCAATCGACGACCCGCGACGGGATTCCCGTGCGCTTCACGCAGAAGCCAACGACGCTCTACGCAATCCTTCTAGAAACGCCGCTTGCGACAGACATCTGCATCCGGGACCTGCACGTCGATCCGGCCAGCGAAGTACGCCGACTCGGTGACGGCGCACGGCTCGACTGGCGCCAGGACGGCGACGATTTGACCATCCGCGCCGGAGCGCCGCTTGCCGACGGCCCCGCACACACCTTCGCGATTTCACCGCCGCCAGGCGTGTGAACAACGGCGTTCAAGGCGCCTTGTTCTCCAGGTTCAAGCAGGCCGTGACGGTCGTGTCCTCGATAGATCCCGTAGCCTTGGGCACGGCGGTATGCGCTCTCCTTTGCTTTGGACGGAGGCGAGACCTACACGTAGCGCATGGGTCACTTATCCAATTCCGCGCTCCCGCGATCCGTCGGGGCGCTGTGCGTCTGTGTGTTGATGGTGTGCGTGCTGGCTTCCTGCCGGCACGCGAAGCTTGTTGTGGCGACGCCAGAGAACCAGAGTTGCGTAGTTGTCCGGGACGTTTCGGTTCTCGACGTTGAGTCCGGGGATCGGCAGCCGCACAAGGATGTCCTGGTCGACGGCGGGCGGATTCAGGCCGTCGCAGCAAGCACGACGTCGGCGGATCGCCGCGACTGCTTCGAGATCGACGGCCGCGGTGCAACCCTACTCCCCGGCCTCGTCGACATGCACGCGCACGTTGGCACCAGCCCTGCGCCTGTGGGCTCCGGGGGCTTGCCGGATCCAAACTCGAATCTTGCTGCCTATCTCTATTGCGGCGTGACCACCGTCGTCGACCTCGGCGGCCTCGTGCCCAACGTTCTGGAGCTGCGTGAGGGGATCGCTGCGGGAAAAATCCTGGGCCCGACGCTGTACGTGAGCGGGCCGGTCCTCACGACCGTCGGTGGGCATCCTGTCCCGGTGCTCAAGATGATGCTGCCGGCGTTGCTGCAATGGTACGTGATCCCGCGTTACGCGGTTGAGGTCGATGACGCTCCCGATGCAGCGGTCGAGGCTGAGCGCATCGCCCGCATGGGAGTCGACTTCCTCAAAGTCATCGTCGACAGGATTCCCAACGACGCCCCACGGCTCGACAACGAGGAACTGGCGAAAGCTGTCGCCGCCGTTCACCGGCAGGGTGTGCGAGCGGTGGCTCACATCGGTACGACGCGAGACGCGCTCGACGCGGCCGAAGCCGGCGTCTCGATGTGGGGACACGTCGTCTACCGCGAACGGATTCCCGATGCAGACGTTCCGCGGTTGGCGGCATTCCATATTCCGATGGTGCCGACCATCGTCGGCTTCGAAGCGTTGGCCAGCGCCGGGCAGCCGGGGCGCGTTGCAACGCTACTCGAGAAAGAGACTGTCGAGCCTGAAATCCTGGCTGCCTTCGCTGAGCCGGTACGAGACGAGAGTGTAGCCGCCTTCACGGACGAAACCGTGCGCTTCTTGAGCACGCAGCGGCAGAACTGGCGCGACAACGTGCGTCGCCTGCACCGGGCGGGGGTGACGATCCTGGCCGGCAGCGATATGCAGTCGGGTGTGTTCCCGGGCGCTGGTCTGCACCGTGAGCTCGGTCACCTGGCCGAAGCCGGATTGACCAACCTTGAAGTGATTCAAGCGGCCACCGTTCGCGCCGCTCAATTCCTGGAGGCCGGCGAGAATCCAAGCTTCGGTGTCGTCGCAGCCGGCAAGCGTGCCGATCTCCTCCTGGTCGACGGCGACCCGCTTGCGGATCTGAAAAACCTGGCGTCGATTCGCGCGGTACTGGTGCGAGGTATTCCGATCGAGCGCGTTTCTGTGAACGGCCGAAGGTAAAATGGGCCTATCCATACGTATCGCTGCTAATGAACGCGTGGACTCGCGCTCGCGCGGAATGCTAGCGTCGCGTTCGTGCCCTCCCCCAAGTCTGGCGATCTGCGGATCGATGATGCGGCCGAGTGCATCTGGCGCGATGGCGAGAAGATCGGTGTTCCGCCCAAAGCCTTTCTGGTGCTGCGCCGGTTGATGCAGCGGCCGGCTGAACTGGTCACCAAGTCCGAGCTGCTCGAAGCGGTCTGGCCCGATACCTACGTCACCGACATCGTCCTCAATAACGCCGTCGGCCAACTGCGGCAGGCGCTGGGCGACAATCCCAAGCAGCCGCGCTTCATTGAAACCGTGCACCGCCGCGGCTTCCGGTGGATCGGACCCGTGAACGCAGAGGCCCCATCGGGGAGTGCCTCCACCGACACGCTTCACGCTAGTTTCACGCTTCACGCGGCAGAAGCGAACACCGACACAGCTTTCGTCGGGCGCACCGAGAGTCTCGCCGAGCTGGCGCGCTGCTACGCGCGCGCCGCCGCCGGCCAGCGGCAATTGGTGCTCGTCAGCGGCGAACCGGGGATCGGCAAGACCACTCTGGTTGACCAATTCGCCGCGTCGCTCGTCACTCAGGGCTCGTCGCTCGCTACTCGTCGCTCGTCGCTCGCAAGAAGTGCGGGAAAAGCTCTGCCCCAGGCGAACAACGAGCCACGAGCAACGAGCAACGTTCTCCTAGCCAGAGGCCAATGCATCGAGACCTACGGCGCCGGCGATCTCTACCGACCGCTGCGCGAAGCGGTCGAACAGCTGTTGCGCGATGGCGGAGAAGAAACGCGCGCGGTCTTTCGCAAGCATGCACCGAGCTGGTTTCTGTCGATCCCCGAGCTCGCCAGTGCCGCGGAGCTGGAAGAGCTGCGCCGCAGCGTCATCACAACCAAGAGCGAAAGCGCGCAGCGTGAGCTCGAGCGCGCCATCGAGGCCGCCAGCGCCGAACGCCCGATCGTGCTCGTGCTCGAGGACCTGCATTGGAGCGATCCGGCGACGGTCACCTTGCTCTGGGCGCTGGCGGCGCGCCGCGAGCCGGCAAAGGTGTTGATCATCGGCACGTATCGCTCCGCCGACGCTATTGCCCTTCAACACCCGATCACCCGCCTCAAACACGAGCTCACCGCCAAGCGACAATGCGTCGAGCTCGCGCTCGACGGTCTGCAGAGCGATAGCGTCGTTGCCTTTCTCGACAGGCACTATGCGCGCCACGAGTTGCCAGGCGGACTGGCCGCGCGCCTGCATGAGCAGACCGCCGGCAACCCGCTCTTTCTGCTCAACGCACTCGCCGACCTCGAACGGCGCGGTTGGTTACAGGAGGAGGACGGCGTTTGGCGGTGTACCGTCGATCTCGATTCCGTCTCTGCCGCGGTACCGGAGAGCACCCGCAGCCTCATCGCGTTTCGTCTCGATCAGTTGTCGCCGGAGACGGCAGAGATGCTCGAGGCGGCGAGCATCGTCGGAGGGACATTCGCGACGCAAACAGTAGCCGCGGCCACCGAACGCGACTGCACCGCCGTGGAGGCCGAGCTCGAGCCGCTAGCGCGTGCCGCCCTCTTTCTAAAGGGTGCGGGCGAGATCGAATGGCCCGACGGCACGCACGGCAGTGAGTACGAGTTCCGCCACGCACTGTACAGGCAGGTATTGCTGCGCCGCATCACGCCGGCGCGGCGCCAGGTGCTCCATCGACGCATCGCGCTAGGGCTGGAACGCGGCTACGGCGAACGGGTGAGTGAGGTCGCCGGAGCGCTGAGCCTGCACCACGAGCAAGCCGGCGATGTCTTCCGAACCGTCGACTACATCGAGATGTTGGTGCAGCAAGCAAACGCCCGATCGGCGGTGCACGAAGCTGAGGCGATGCTCGGACATGCGCTCAGTCTTCTGAAGCGCGCTCAGAAAAATGCCGCGCAGCAACAGCGGTTGCTCAAAGTGTCCATCGCGCACGCCATCGCGCTGGCGACCGTGCGCGGCATGACAAACGCCGAGTCGCAGCGCGCCTTCGAAGAAGCGCGCGTGCTTGGCCAGTCGATGCCGAGCCCGTCGGATCACGTGGCTACGCTGTCCGCTTTGGTTCTCGGCAAGGTCAGTCAGGGGCAGTTGCACGAAGCCCGCCGCCTTGCGGAGGAAGTTTTCTCGCTAACTCGCGGCGACCAGTCGCCGGACGACCTGATCATCGCGCACCTGGGCCTCGCGACGACCTTGGTGCCTTTGGGCGAAGTCGAGGCGTCGATCCGGCATCTCGAGCATGCGCACGCCATTCTCAACGAGACATCGCCGGCTCTGGGTGAACCGGGTTCACATGCCTCGGAGGTCACCACATTCGTACCGTTGATGCTGGGGTACTCATTGATGCTGTCCGGCCGCCTGAAGGCAGGCCGAGAATTGATTGAATCCGCACTGCGGATTGCGCGAACGGTCCAGACACCCTGGTTCCGGAATTACAGCGTCGGCATGGCCGTGATGCTGACGATGATCCGCGGCGACCTGATCGACACCCGAGAGCTCGCGAAGGAGGCCCTGGTCTACGGGGAAAAGATCCAATTCGCAGAGTGGACAGAGTACGCCCGAATGGCTCTGGGCTGGGTGAATCTGCTCGAAACGCGCGACCCGAAACTCATCGAACCGCTGTCCAAAGCGGTCGACGCGTTTCGCACCACCGGACGGGTGTCCGTTTCACGCACGTACGGTTTTCTTGCCGATGCATGCCTGGCGGTGGGGCGGATCGAAGAAGCGGCGAACGCGTTGGATGCCGCGTTCGACACGCGCGGCGAAGAACGCACCTTTGACGGGCAGCTCTTGCGCCTGCGGGCGCTAAGTCTGCTTGGCCGCGCCGAATCCAGCCGTTCAAAAAAAGGATTGCGTGCGGAGGCGGAGCAAACCTTGGAGCAGGCCATCGAAGTTTCCAACAGGTACGGCACGCACCTCTTCGGCCTACGCGCGACCGTCGACCTCTGCCGCTTGTGGCTGGCAACGGGCAAACGGAGCGAGGCTCGCCAGCGGCTGGGCGAGGCGCTGAGCGCGTTCGACGAGGGCTTCGACGAAACCGACCTGCGCGAGGCCAGGGCGCTGCTCGACGAGCTTGGCTAGCGTAAGAGGGCAGTTTTAAGTTGAGATATGCGAGCTGCTTGTAGGCGCAGGCTCTAGCCTGCGATGGTGGCTTTTTGTCGGTCGGCGACGCAGGCACCGCAGTTCATCGCAGGCTAACTAAAGCCTGCGCCTACAAAGACGCGACAAAACGCGACTACGAGAAACGCAGCCGTCATGCACTCCCCGCCTACCCCGCGAATCGTTTAAGTAACGTTTAAGTCTCATTAAGACTCGGATCGTGCCGATCCCCTATCTACAGGGGCATGACGCACGACAACCAACTCCGTTTCCCCGCCGATAGCGCTTTCGTCATCCAGTTCGCCGAACCGCGCGCTGCCGGTGAGCCGCGCCCGGCGCGCGTCGAGCACATCACCTCCGGCCGGGCGCGCCGATTCCAGGACGCCGCCGAGCTGATGGCCTTCGTCGCCGAGGTGCTCACCTCGGTGGACGGCAACCACGCCACCGAAACCAATGAGATTCAACCGTAGGGCCGGCGAACCGGCCTCACGCCCAAGGAGGGGACGCATGAACGTCAGATCGACAAAGAAGTCGCAGAGGAGGTTTCATATGGTCGAACGTTTGAAGGGTGCAATGTCGATTGCCGCAATCACCTTGATTGCCGGCACCAGCTGGGCCGCCGCGCCACCGGCGACAAGCCTCAGCAAGTGCCAGAAAGCCGTACGGGTCGCGACGCAGAAATTCGTCGCCGGCTCGGCAGCAGCGATCGGCTCCTGCTTGCAAGCCGTGTCGACGGAGATCGTAAAGAAGGATGCAGCCGACGCCCTCGACGCCGGCCCGGCCTGCGTCACCGCATTTCGCAAGCTCTCCGACAGCCGCGGTCTGGGCAAGCAGCTCAGCGACAAGCTCGCGGCCTCGATCACCAAGGCATGCGCGCCGGGACAGGACGGAGTGACGCATACGCTGGCCGACGTCCTCGGCGCCGGTAGCGGCGTCGCCCAACCTCTGGCCGTGGAAGAGATCAACGAGTGGTGCAGCGAGTACGGCGGTGACGGCTCCGTCGACAGTGTCGACGAATGGATCGACTGCATCACCGCGGTGACGGAGTGCGCCGTCGACTCGACCGTCGCCGCGCAATTTCCGCGCGTCCTCGACTGGCTCAATCTGGCGAAGGGCGCGATGCTGTCGGTTTCCGCGCCCGCCGACGACCCGAACAAGGTCAGCGACGCGGTGGCGGCTTCCATCGCCCTGTGGACGGACCTCGATCCGGACACCAACGGCGTCATCAACATCCAGTGCGGCTACACGCCTCCGGCGGCACCCAGTTGTACGGACGGCGTCCTGAACGGCAGCGAGATCGCAGTCGATTGCGGCGGCGGCTGCCCGGCGTGTCCGCTGGGGTCTCCCTGCACCGCGAACGGCGACTGCAACAGCGGCTTCTGCGACGTGACCTGCCAGCCCATACCGGGGTTGCCGCCGGGATGCTTCAACGGGACGCAGGATGGCGATGAGACCTTCACGGACTGCGGCGGTAGCTGTGCCGCTTTCGGGCTGCGTTGTCCGCTCGGCAGCGCTTGCCTGGCGAACGGCGACTGCGTCACCAATTCCTGCGACCTCAACATGTGCGGTCCCGGCGGTGCAGTACCCCCGCCGCCATGCTTCGACGGTGTGCGCAACGGCAACGAAACCGGCACGGACTGCGGCGGCAGCTGCGCGCAAAAGTGCGCCACGGGCGTCGGCTGCGTCGGCAATAGCGACTGCCTCAGCAGCGAGTGCTTCATGAATATCTGCCAGGCGGGCAGCGCCGTGCCGCCTTCGTGCTCCGACGGCGTGATGAACGGCGACGAAACCGCGAAGGATTGCGGCGGCAGCTGCGTTGCGCTCGGACGGCAGTGCCCGGTCGGCGGCGGTTGTCAGAACAACAGCGACTGCCTCAGCAATACCTGCAACCTCAACATCTGCATCGCTGGGACGGCGCCGACGCCGTCGTGCTTCGACGGCGTGCAGAACGGCGTCGAGACCGGCAAGGATTGCGGCGGCGGTTGCGCATTGAAGTGCCCCCTGGGCAGCGGTTGTGTAAGCAACAACGATTGCGTCAGCAATTCTTGCGCACTCAATATCTGCGACGGCGGAAGTGCTGTGCCGCCATCAGGTCCGTCGTGTTTCGACAGCGAACGGAACGGCGACGAAACCGGCACCGACTGCGGCGGCAGCTGCCTCCAGGCATGCGGCGACGGCAGCGGTTGCGTCGACAACGACGATTGCTCCAGCGGCTCGTGCATCGCCAGTTTCTGCCGACCTACTTCAGGGTTGCCTCCCGGCGGTGCGGTACCGCCGGGCGAGGCGCCGCCACCACCCGCTCCGTAACAACGACTGATCCTGACCACCGACCAGGCACGCCATGGTCGGTGGTTGGGATCGGCGCGCCGCGTTCAGCCGATTGCGCCGCGCCACGGAGGAGGTCGAGACCTTAGCGGCCGACTTCGCCCGTCAGATCCCCCAGCCTTCACCCTTCAGCCTTCGACTACTGAATGCAGCTCTTCCCCTTCTGGCCAACGTTGTTCGACCAGACCACACCGCTGCAGTCGGGACTGACGTCCTCGAGGTCATACGTCCGGTTGCCGACGGCGACATTGCCGCTGATGATGCCGGTGCTCACCGTCGACCAGGAAATCCCGTACGCAGAAGCCGCGAAGACGGTGCTCTTCGAGATCTCGCTCTCGGGAGCGTAATTCAGGATGCCGTTACTGCCGTGCAGCACCGCGTACTTGCTGATTTTGTTGCGCGCCCCATTGGGCGCGTAGATACCGTAGGGAGCGCCCAATTCGGTCAACGGCATCTACACGACCGGGACTGGCGGCAACAAAATCAAGGACTGCGCCGTGTCCGGTGGTGTGGAGGGCATACACCTGCAATCAAGCGGCAACACCCTCACCGGTGTCAGCGTGCGCGGCAGTAACACGGGCGTCTACATCATAGGTACCGGCAACAAGCTCAAGGACGTTACGGCAACCGCCTGCGGGACTTACGGCATCAACTCCGGCGGCATGAGCGAAAAGATGAGTAACGTTCGCATCTTCAACTCCAACGTCGGATTTCACTCCACCGGGTCGAGCAACAAGTACAGCAACATCCACTCATTCGAACACGTGCTCAAGGGCGCGCTCCTGACGGGCAGTGACAGCAAGTTATCTGGCTGTACGGCTATCAGTCGGACCACCGGCTCTTCCAAGGGAATCGCTGTCGGCGGTGGCATGGGCGTCAACTCCGTCAGCAAATCCGCGACGCTAGACGGTGGGGCTGGAATCCTCATCTCCTCAGCCTCCGAAGTCTCGAAGAACCTCGTCTTCGGCAGCAGCCCTTACGGCATCAATGCGATGGGCGGTGGTTCCAGCATCAGCAGCAACGTCGCCGTAGGCAACGGGGCTTCCGATTTGTTCGAGAACTCCGCGGGCTGCGCCACCGGCAACGTCTGGTCCGGCAACATCGGCAAAGGAAACGATAGCTGCATCGAATAGACGCGGCGCGGCGGTTGAAACCGCGCGCGGCGAATGTCACCAAGCCCGCCGTCGCGGGCTCCCCACCCCCACCGGCAGCAGAGCCCGGTCATCGCAGGCCACAGCCTGCGCCTACAAAGACGCGACGGCGGCGCTTGCCGCCGCAGCCTTGATGCCGTGAGCTTGCCGGGAGCTCCGGCGGCCGAAGCCGACGGCGGGCTGCAAGTACTCACACTTAAGGGTTTTCCTGACCGCGAAAGGATTTGGCTGAAAGACTAGGAATCGGCTCCGCGATAGAGGTGCAGGGCGATAACGCCGTCAGAGGAGGGCCACGATGATGGATCGAAACCTCGTGCTGTCGATTCTCCGCGGGCAAGTCTCCCGCCGCCAGTTCCTCAAGATGACCGGAGTCGGGGTCGCCGCCGGGACATCGTTCCTGAGCGGCTGCGGCGACGACGACCATCACCCGACCACCGGCGGCGGTCTCGGCGGCCCGGACCCGACGCAACTCCAATGGAGCCTCAGCCTTCCCGGTGATCTGAACGACACTCCCCTCTTCGCCGGCGGCACGATCATCGTCCCGATCAAGAGCGCCAGCATCGAAGCTGACGAGATTTACAGCTTCGACGTGCAGACTCAGGCGCTGCGGTGGTCGCAGGGTGTCGACGGCGATGACCAGTCGACTCCCCTTCTTCGGAACGGGACTCTCTTCATGAGGGACACAGATCATCTGCACGCCGTCGACTTCGCGACGGGCGACCCTCTATGGCACAGCACCTATACGATCAGACAGGAGCTTGCGTTCGCCGGCGGCAATCTCGTCTTCCCGACCGACGATGGCCGGATCGTCGCCGTCGACGTGCAAGGGAATCAGGTGTGGGCGAGGCCGGTCGCCGGATCGGGGGTCTCCTCGTCGTCGTCGGCCGTCGTCTCGGGCAGCGTCGTCATGGTGATCTTCGGCGACACCGTCTTCGCAGTCTCCGCTCTTACGGGAGCGCTGCTCTGGACACAGGTCACCGGCGATAACACCCAACGCAGCTTGTCGATCGGCAACGGCAACGTCTATTTCCGGGTCGGCGGCTTCCTGAGAGCGCTGGATATCGTCACCGGGCAGCAGCGCTGGCAGTGGCCGCCGGCAGCGAGCGCGGCCGCGCTGGCTTCACCCTGGTACTACAACGGCGCGCTTTACGTGTATGACCTCGGCGGCCGGTTCTCAGCCGTGCAACCCGACGTCGGCACCACGCTGTGGCAGCTCGGGTTACCAGGACAGGGCGAGCTCCTGTTCGACCTTCCGGTGTATTTCGAAGACGGCGTCGCGTACTTTGCGTTCACCAACGGAGCTGAGTCGATGCTCTACGCTGTCGACTTGCCGAGCCAAGGCCAGCAGATCGTCTCGTTCTCTCCCGCCGGAGTCAACGAAATCGTCGGGGTCGAGACTGGGATCTGCTATTTCAGCGACACCTACACCACCATCGGCGCCGTCGATCTCACCGACGGAGTTCGCCAATTCTTCTGCGAAAGCGAGCTGATGGTCGAGGACTACGCGGCCGCCGCGAGCGGCCCGGGTTACCAGCCAAGCACGACGTCGTTCCGGACGCACCTCCAGCTCTTCGATCCAAACAAAAACCCCCGCGCCGGCGCCAGCGTCAAGGTCTGGGCGTCGGAAGCGATGACGATCGCATCGGGCGGTAAGACGTATCCGATCGATCCGATGACGTCGGTCTGGCTGCAGGCGGATTCATTCGGCGAGCTGAGCCTGGTGTCGACGGCCGACTCGATCACCTCGCCGGCACTCTATCTGTGGGGCAACTTCATGGACGTCGGCGAGGCGATGGTCGTGTACCCCGACCATGACACTCTCGGCCGGCTTTCCACCCTGCAAGAGAGCGATCTTTCCGCTTCGAAGAGCTACGACGGCAGCGCCATGCTGCCGTCGACATACACGGCGAAGCAGACGTCCGACCTGGCGGCGATGATCCGCAACACGGTCGGCGGCACGGCGCAGGCGATGGAGGCGACGCGTCAGATGCACCTTGCCGCGTCGCCGGGGGCCGCCGACGGCTATCTGGCGTTTCCGAAGTCGTCGCCGAACATCCTCTTTCAGCCGATGGCGGGTTCCTCGGATCGGATGTACATGCCCGGGGAGCTGACGCAGTGGGTCGCCGAGTTCGATACGGCGGGCGGCGTCACGTTCACGCCCGGGGCGGGTCTCGCTGACGTCGAGGGGATCGCCAAGGCATTCGACGACTTCGTCAACGACGTCGTCAAGGGCGCGCGCAAGGTCGCGCGCGTCGTCTGGAACTGGGCCGAAAACGCCGCGCAGACGATCTACGACGATCTCGGCAACGCCTATCAGTTCGTCGTCGGCGCGGTCGAGCACGCCGCGGCCGTCGTCGCCGGGGCGCTGAAGACCGTCGTCGGCGACATCAAGAAGGCCGTGCAGTGGCTGAGCTACCTCTTCGATTGGAGCGACATCCTGTCGATCCATACCCAGATCAGCAACCTGGTGATGTCGCGCTTTGACGGCCTGAAGACGTGGGTCGGCGCTCAGATCACGAACGACATCGCCGCCGTGCACACGTTCTTCCAGGGGCTCGAGAGCTCGATCGACAACAGCTTTGCCGAAGCGCTCAGTGCGATCGGCGGCGGCACCCTGCAAGCCCAGCAGAAGAACGGCAACAACCCACAGACGCTCTACGGCGCCGGCGGCGGCAAGAGCTATGTGAAGAGTCGCTGGCTCTTCGAAAAAGTGAAGAGCAATTCCGCCCAGGCCATGATCGCGTTCCCCTCCGACCCCGGCGATTCGTTCCTGACCGCGATCGAAAAGCTCGTCAGTGACATCAATACGAGAATCGAGACCGATTCCGCGTTCGCGTCGATTCCCGACGATCTGAAGAACGTCTTTTCCGATTTCAGCAAGCTGGCGACGGACCCGTCGGAGTTCGCGACGCAATCGATCGAGGATATCTTCGATTTGGTCAGGGACATCGTCGTCGCCCTCATCCAGCTGCTTGACGCGATCGTCGAAAGCCTTCTCGACGTGCTGCAGGACCTGATCGATGCGACCATTGCCGTAGTCACGCAGCCGATCCAAATCCCGATCATCTCCGAGCTCTATTCGCATTTGACCGGCGGCGCGACGCTGTCGCTTATCGATCTTTGCAGCCTGGTCGTCGCCGTGCCGACGACGATCATTCAGAAGGCGCTCGCCTCGACCGCATCGGGCAATGTCGTCGGCGCGATCAGTCTGACCGACAACATCGGCTTCATCTGCGCCGGGGCCTTCTATGCCGTGTTGGACGCCTTCAACGACGGGCTCGACATTGGGGTCGTCGGCAAGTCCTTTTATCTCGGCTTTGGTATCCTCCTCGAGGGGCTGAGCTTCCCGGTCGACATCGCGCAGAACCTAACCGGAGATTACCTGTTCTACGCCGCGACCGTCACTCCATTGATTCTCGCCGCGGTGGATATTCACTACGCGCGCAAGGCCGCCGAGAACGAGAATGAGGACGAGGAGGACCCTGCGGTGGCGGTCTGGAGCAAAGTGGCGCCGTCCATCGGCCTGGTCTACGGCCTCGCGATGCTCGGCGCATCCATCGGCCTCGCGGTTACCAACGCCAACTATCGAGGCAAGGATTATCTATTGATGGTGCAGAACATCTTCACGTTCCTGCCCTATCCCTTCAAGCCGCTCTCGCTCGGGCCCGAGCCGGCGAAGGCGGCGCTAGGCATCATTGATGGTGTCTGCGACATCACCGCGGTCATCCTCTCGGTGGTCCTGGGCGGAGTGTGCGAAGGGACCTGCTAGGAGGGCGATCGATTGGTTGCCTTCTCGAACGTTCCGAACAGCCGGTCGCAGATGGAAAGCATCACGGAGATGTTGCGCGGCTCGCGGCGCGCGTGATGCAGGTCGTGCTCGCGGGAAGTTGCGAAGAACAATCGTAGATCGGCAGGCGATAGCCGCAGTGCGTGATCATGTTCACGGCGGTGACCGAGAACGCGCCGATCGCGAACGTCAGCGGGTGGATCGGGAAAAGGATGCCGTAGATGTGAAAGCATGTGAAGACGGTCACGCCTTCGACCGGATGCACCACCATGGCCGTCCAGATCGTCAGCGGCGGCGTGTCGACGTGATGATGGTAGTGCACGCTAGTCATGTAGCGACGGTAGCGGTGCTCGAAGCGGTGCCAGAAGTACGAAACGAAATCACCGAGCAAGAAGTACAGGAGAAGGTCCCTGCCCAACTCGAACGTCGTCGGCGCCGCGGCCGGCACGCGCGACAGCAGTGTCATCGGAATTGCCCAGAGGACGGCCATCGCCAGGACGTAGAACGAGCCGTACCACTTCATCGCCCGCCAATAGACGGCCCAGCATTGCGCCGGCGTCAGGCGCCTGGTGACGAACACGTCGACGAACGAGAAGACGATACCGGGCAGGTAGACGCCGGCGACCACCGCCGTGAGCAGGTACGCGGGCGAGGCGATCCCCGCCGTGCCCAGGTGGCGAAGAAGCCAGTCCCACAGCGGCTGCAGCGCGCTATCGGCTTGCATCGATTCCTCCGTCGCTCATGCTTGTGCCCCCGTCTGCAGTTCCGCGGTCATCGCCTTCGCATATCCCGATGATAAGCGCAGACGCGTTGGAATGCGCAAGTCTGCATCGCAGTGGCACAGGGGGTCAGCGCGGCATGCAACCTGATCCCCGGCCGTGAGCTGACCTACGATGGCGCGATCGGCGCAACCAACCGACCGTTCGCCGCACCGAATGAGCCCATGGCGACGTAGCTCGAGGGCGGATCGACGAATCCGGTCGGTGCCGTCGAGGCGGCGTCACACGGTCGAACGCCGGCGAAACGCATCACGACATCAGCGTGACGGCCGATGACGGCGATTGCCCCGCGGGAACCATAAGCGCCATCTCTCCGGCCACGATCACCGTGCCCGCCGGAACGAGTGCAACCGTGAAGGTCACGGTGACGGCGGCGGGAAGCGCCTTTGTCGCGCCGAGCAAGTACGCGCCCGGGCGCTGCACCGCGGTGTTGAGCGCGACCACGGCGGAGATCGGCAACATCGAGCCCAACGCGTCGAACAACGATACACCGCTCCTGGTCGACGTCGTCGACGCCGGCGACTTTTAGGAAAGTCTTTCGCGTCATTTCGCATCCTTGTAGGCGCAGGCTTTATGCCTGCGATGGCGGGGCTCCGCGTGTGCCGGCGATCGACAGGACGCAACAAAGACGCGGACACGGACGCCACACGGACGCGACACGGAACACGGACACGACACGGACGCGACGCGGACGCGAGGGCGCGCCTGTCCGACATCGCCTATCCCGCCGAGAGCGCCATCCCCACAAAGTAGGAGCCGAGCAGGCTGACTCCGGTCACCACCACCCAGAGGTCGGTGAGGCGACAGAGCAAGACGGGCGCGTGCCGCACGTCCATGAACTCGCGAATGATGACGCGCACCTTGATGAGCGCGATCACGATGACGCTCGCAGTGACCAACGCGTTCGGCGTGCGCGCGCTCTGGTCGCTGAGTGAACCAAGCGCGAGCTGCGTGAGCGTGATTACGGACAGGGCCAGCCAGACGAATGTCAGTCGGCGGTTCATGGTCACCGCATCACATAGAGCAGCGCGAAGATGAGCACCCAGAGAAAATCGATGGTGTGCCAGTACGTCGCACAGGTTTCGACGAGCTCCGGCGCGCCCCCCGCCGGACGCCTGAGATGATTGACGGCGATGCCGAGAACGATGAAGCCGATCAGCAGATGCAGGAAATGGATGCCGGTCAGGAAGTAGTAGAAGGAGAAGAACTCGTCGATCGTGAAGCTGAACCCCTGCCCGATCTCCCTCGCCCATTCGAGCACCTTGGAGACGAGAAACACGAAGCCGAAGAGCATCGTCAGATACGCGTCGTTGAGTGCGGCGCGGGATGATCCCTGGCGCGTCGCTTGAACGCAGCGGGCCACGGACCACGAGCTGGCGAGCAGGACGAGCGTGTTGAAGACCCCGACGTGCAGGTTCAAATGCGTCTGGGACTGCAGAAACAGATCGGCGCTCTGCGTTCGCCGGATGATGTAGACGGTAAAGTAGCCTGTGAAGACGAGCGCCTCGAAGAGTACGAAGGACCACATATCCGGCTGCCCGGGGACGGCGCGGACCTCCGGCGCCGCCGCGCGCTCGTCGGAACCGGCGGCGCGCGGCAGGACGCTCGCCTTGACGGTCGTCATCGCGCCGCTTCCAGTACCGGTTCGGGTACGCGATCGGGTTCGAGCTCGGGCAGCGGGCCGGTGCCGAAATCTTCGCGCACGATCATCCTCCGGAGCAGTGTCAGAAAGACGGCCGTGTACGTGACGAACACGGCCATGTTGATCCACCATGCGATGGCGCCGTCCCAGGCGAAGACACCACGCTTGAAGATCCACGCGGGCGCGACGACGACCTCGGTGAGCGCGTTGCACAGATTCAGATAGCCGAACCACTTCGGGAAGACCCGGTTCCTGTCGAGCAGGACCGCGGTCATCCAGATCAAGGAGCCGAGCAGGAACACGCCCATGGTTCCTTCGAACGACAAAAAGGCGAAGTCGTACAGCCAGCTCATGAGCTGGGGATCGCGGTCGGGTCGCATGGCGCCGACCGTGCACACGACGCTCATGATCAGCATGCCCGGAAGCGTCGCCAAGGCGTAGATCAACAGGTAGGAATAGGCGAACGCGCGACTCACCGACATCCGCCGCATCGTATAGGCGAGCGTCGCGTTCATGATCGCCGTCGCGCCGCCGACGATCGAGACGATGGCGTAGCCGTAGAGTAGTCCGTAACGCCGATCGGCGAACCACTGCACGATCTCGGTGGGATCCAACGATGGCGACGGCGGCGGCTGCGTGCGCGCAATCACGAAGAACAGCAGGCCGTACAGGTTGTAGAAGACGACCAGCGTCCACCAACCGATCCACAGCTCGCGCTTCTCGTCGTAGCGCCAGTGCCAGGCGATCTTCCGAAGCAGCGAGCCCGACGGCACCACGGGCACCGGTGGCGTGGTGCTCATGTCGCCATGGCCTCGTCTTCGGCGCGCTGGCGCTTGATCGCCTGACCGAGCACCACGCCCATGACGACGATCCACAGGCCGATCGTTATGTTCCGCACCCAGAAGGACAGCAGTCCGTCCCAGGCGATGGGGCCTTCCTTCGCGAGCCCGACGAACGCCGCCGGCACCAGCAGAACGGCGACGACGAGATTGAAGTGCGCTACCCAAGGCCGGAAGATCGGCCGCTCGCGGCGGTCGAGGTAGATCGCCAAGGCGAGGATCACGCTCTGCGCGATCAGGAATCCGACCTGACTCGAGAAAGTCACCCACGCGAGGTCGTTGAACATCAAGGTCTGCTGCGGGTCCCGCTCCGGGCGAAACGCGGCGGTGAGCCAGAACAGATTGGCCATCAGGAAGATCGTCGGGCCGCCCGCGGCGCAGGCGATGATGGCGTAGGAGAAGATCGGCGTGCGATGCCCCATGCGGCGAATCTGGAGAACGATCAGCGCCAGGATGGGGATGAGCCCCACCGCGAACCAGTTGAACACGATCATGCTGTAGCGGATGCGCGGCAGGTTCGCGGGATCGCGATAGAAGGCCGCGACTTGCTCGGCAGACATCGTCGGCGACATCGGCTGGACGAAGCCGGGAAACAGCAGGAACGCGGACAGCCAGATGAGTCCAACCGCGGGCAACGTCCAAAGCAAGATCAGCTCGCCGTCGGCTCGCCTCATCACCTCGTCTCCTGTCGGCAGCATTCCGGTAGGCTTCGCACTACGACTCGACGTCGTACTGTTGTCCGAATCGATCGTGCCTAGCGAATCGGCTAGGACGCCGCTCTATCTCCGGTTTGCGCGGAGAGTCAAATGGCTTTGCCACGCGAATCGAAAAGTCGCGTCTCAAAATCAGTTTATCCGTACACCTGCCCTCATCGTGAAATAGTTAGGCGACGGAGTCGCGAAAGATCTCTATAATTCGCCGGTGGTAACAGAACGAGTCGCCGCCCGGTCCGAAAATACCCCCCCCGGCAGCCTGATTTTCGGGCCGTTCCGGATGGACTTGTCGATGGGCCAGCTTTGGCTTGGAGATGAGGAGATCCGTCTCAGGCCGAAGACCTGGGACCTGCTTTGCCTGCTGGTGACCAACCCCGGCCGGTTGCTGAGCAAGGACGAAATCATCGACACCGTGTGGGGTGGCGCCCTGGTCAGCGACAACATGCCCGGCATCTCGGTGGCCGAGCTGCGGCGCGCGCTTCAAGACGACACTCGGCAGCCGCGCTTCATCGAAACGGTGCATCGGCGTGGGTTTCGCTTCATCGCTGCCATCGAGAGCCAGGACCCGGATGTCGCTCCGACCGCGGTGACGGCTCGCAGGTTGCCGGCGGAGGAAAGAAGCCCCGCCCCGTTGTTCGTCGGGCGCAGCGCCGAGTTGCTGCAGCTCGAAGATCTAATGACCCGCTCGAACCCGCAGCGGCGGATCGTCCTGGTCTCGGGAGATGCGGGAATCGGCAAGACGTCGCTGATCCACGCGCTGTTGCATCGCATCGAACGCGCCGAGGTGGTGGTCGGACGCGGGCAGTGCCTGGCGCATTTCGGCGAAAGCTATCCGCATTTGCCGATTCTGGGCGCCCTGCAAGACATCTGTCGCCGTCACCCGGACGCCTTGGACCGCTTGCGCGCGGTCGCGCCGTCCTGGCTGGCGCGGATGCCCGCGCTCGTTTCGCCCGCCGAGCACGATGAGCTTCGCGGCAGTGCCGCGACGATGTCGCAGGCACAGCTCATCGACGAGATGGTCGCTCTGCTGCGGGCGCTCGGGTCGGTGGTATGGGTGCTCGACGATTTGCACTGGGCGGACGGCGCGACCCTGGAATTGGTGGCGGTCCTTGCCGAGAACATCGCGCTCACAGACTTCTGGGTGATCGGGTCGCTGCGCCTCGCCGAGGCGATCGGCCGCGGTCATCCGATCGCCCGTATGCGGCGCGAGCTCCTGCGAAACGGGCGCTGCCGCGAGGTCATGCTGGAAGGACTCGGCGAGTCGGAGATCGCCGACTATCTCACAACCCGCTTCCCCGGAGTGGCGTATCCGCAATGGCTGCCCGAGCGCCTGCTCGCGCACAGCAACGGCAATCCATTCTTTCTGGTCCACACGGTGGATCACCTCGGGAGTGACGGCGCCTTGGTAGCGCCAGCCGCGGGGGGGCTCGACGAAGCGCGTTTGAGGAAGGCGCTCGGTGCAATTCCAGAGACGCTGCGCGACCTCATTCAGGAGGAGATCGCCGGCCTCGCGGAGGGCGATCGACTCGTGCTTTCCGCCGCCAGCGTCTGCGGTCTGGAGACCGATGCGGCGACGATCGCGGCCGCGCTGGGCGCCGAGGTGGAGGGGATCGACGCGTCCTGCTCGGAGCTGGCGCGGCGAACGCACTTTCTCGAGCGCATCGGCGAGTCGCTCTGGCCGCAGGGCACGATCAGCGGACGTTACGCCTTGCAGCACGCGCTCTATCAGAAGGTTCTCTACGAGGACCAAGCGCCGTCGACGCGGCGCGAAGCCCATCGTCGCATCGGCAGTGCGTTGCGCGAAGCCTTCGGAGAACGAGCCGCCGAGATCGCCGCGGTGATCGCGGATCATTTCGAACGCGGCGGCGATGCGGAGCAAGCCGTCACCTATCACCTGCTCGCCGCGCACGACGGCAGTGAACGCTACGCGTCGCAAGAAGCCGCGCTGCACCTGCGGCGGGCGCTGGCGTTGTTGCCGCCAGGCGGCGACGACGACCGCCGCGAGACGATGATCCTCGCCGAGCTCGCCAAGGTGTTGCCGGCATTGAAGGGCTTCGGCGATCCGGAGCTCCAGGCGCTGTACATACAGGCCCGCGGCTTGCGGGCCAAGGGAGCGGAGGCGCGCGACGAATTGACCCTGCTCATCAGCCAGCTGTTGGCAGACCTCATGCAGCGCAAGCCGCAGCCGGCCGAAGAACTGGCGCGCGAGCTGCTGGAGATGGCCGATGCCGGTGCCGATCCGGTCACACGGACGTACGCCGAGGTGCTCATGGGCGCAGTGTTCTACCATCAGGGAGATCTCGCCGGCACGATCGATCACTCCGACCGAGCGCTCGCGGCGATATCGCCGACTCTAGCGTTCGGACCGATGCAGACAGAGGGAATGGTCCTTGTCATGTGCGGCGCGGCTTTGTGGCAGGCGGGGCAGCCGGACGAAGGGCTGACGAGGGCACTCCGCGGCGTGACGCTGGCGCGCGCAGCCCATCCGTTCAACCTGGTCGCCGCGATGCAAGCGCTGGCCGCCATTCATCAATGGCGCGGCGAGGTTGCGGCGGCGCGCGATGCGGCGCACGAGCTGTCGATGCTCGTGCAAGAGCAAGGAATTCTTCAGGCAGCCGCTATCTCGTTGGTAATCGAGGCTTGGGCCTCATTCGAAAGCGGCGAGGCCGAAGACGCGCGCACGAAGGTTGAGGAAGGACTGGCCGCACTCCGTCAGCACGGCAGCATGATGCAGTCGGTTTACACACTCGCGGTTGCGGTCGAGGTCTTCGTCGGGCTCGGGCAACCGCAACGGACCTCCGAGATTCTCGAGGAAGCTCACCGTCTGATCAGAGATGGAGATGCGCGTTGGTGGGAACCGGAATTGTACCGCTGGCACGGAGTGCTCGCCGACGACGATGCAGCCGAAGCGGAACGCTGGTTCGAGCGATCCTTCGAGATCGCAGCGCAGCAGGGCGCTGCTTCGCTCTGCCTGCGCACCACACTCGATCTCGCCCGGCTGCGCCAGCGACAAAAGCGCTTCGACGAAGCCCGCCGAGTCGTGGCGAAGGCCCTCGAGTCCATCAGCGGCGGCGAGAGCACGCGCGATGTCCGCGCCGCCGGTCAGCTGCTTGCCGAGCTCGAGCCGACGCGCGACCCGAAGCCGCGCAAAGCGCGGGGCAAGAAAAGATAGCCCGAGAAGCGGTGCGCCGCGGCAACCGACCTCAAGGCGCCTTGTTCCCCAAATTCAAGCAGGCCCCGGCGGTAGTATCCTCGACCAGATTGGCGGTTGTGTTGCCGGTCGCGGTGACCCGGAAAACCGTGCTCGGGCACTTCACGGAAACTCCATTTCGATGGCCGCCGGCCTTGATATCGCTGAGACGTGGCGTCGGTGATGCTGGTTTTGGTGATAACGGTTGCCTCCCCGGTGCCGATGCCAGAAGTTACGTTTGCGATGCCCATACGGTCGATCGTGATCAGGGTGCTTTCGTACAGTTGGATGCCCCATTCGAAGCCTGTGATCGAGCCGTTAGTGATGATGACCCCATCGTTACCGCTCGCCAGGTCCTGCACCGCATAGCCCGTGCCGTTCCCGGTAAGCGTATGGCCCTGGAAGTCGAGCGTGACGTTATCCGCATCGATCGAGAAGCAGTTGCCCGCTGCCGTCAGATCATCCTCGAGGACGTAGTCCCCCGGAGCGCTGATCGTGCCGCAGCTCGTCAGCACCGTCGCCGCCCGGCTTGCTGACGCGATGCCGAGCACCAGGGCCAACGTCGCAATCTTCCAAAACTCCGTTCGCATCGCCTGCATGATTCCCTGGGATCGCTTCAGCGCCCCGGGTCCATGGGGGTAATCCTACGCAACGCGCTGCCGCGGAATCTCGTAAGAAGCGTATAAATTTCGTCAAAATTGTAGAGGTGCACGGCCGGGCGCCCCTACGGAGGAAGCAGGTGCCGCGGCCGATTCGGATGCGACTTATACGAAATTCATAAGGAACCTTTGAGATCTGGTGCGCGTCGGCAGGCTACATAGATCTCCCATGAGCGCACACGATCGCAACGCACTCACCCCCCTACCCGCCCAATACGCCTTCGTCGTGCAGTTCGGCCGCGAGGCGGATCCCGCACTAGGTAGATTCGTCGGCCAGGTCGAGCACCTCGCATCCGGCCGGCAATGGCGCTTTTCCAATCAACAAGAAATGTTCGCATTCCTGGAACGTACACTGCAGCAGAGCATGGCGGCTCCGGCGCACGCGCCGGATGACGGCGCCGAACCGACGACTCCAGGCGGTTTGAAGAAGAACTGACGATCTATGCCAGATCATCGATGTTGCGGACAGCGAAGACTGTGCTCCCTTGTGCTCCGGCTGCTCATCATTCCTCACCGGCGATGCGACGGCGACGCCGACTGCGACCCCCACGGCCACACCGACGGACACTCCGAGCGCCACGCCGACGGACACTCCCACCATCACCCCGACGGTGACCCCGACGCTCGCACCGCGGGAAGATACCCTGGACGTCTTCTGCAGCGATGGCGCTGACAACGACGGCGATTCCCGCATCGATTGCGATGACTCCGATTGCAATCAGACGCCACCGTGCGGCGCTCCGCTTCCGGTCGCCTCCAACACCGGTGTCATGGCATTGGTGAGCTTTCTGCTTCTGCTATCGCTTGTCACCCTACGCCGGCGCCGGGCGTGAAGCCGTCGTCTGCGCGCCCGACCAGCAGTGCGCCGACGGCCAATGTGAGTAAGCTTGCGGAGAGCTCGCGAACTATTGATGAGGGCTCGGGACGTTGCGCCTAGCGCTTCCGTTTCTCAAGTCAGAAAACCGAGATCGAAATTCGGCGCGGTCCAGTACGAGCTCGGGTCGCCGACGTCCACGGGCAGGAGCGCTGACGGGTCGGCGATGCCGAGCCAGTGTTTGAGCAGCGTCCCGTAGACGTCGCGTATGTCGGTGGAGCGAAACGGATCGCCGACCGCCTGCGAATAGACGGTGTTGCCCTCGCCGTTGAGGGCGGCGTCATTGATGTCGGGGTGGTTGCCGTAGACACCGCCGTGCAGGGCGCCACCGCTCCCGGCGGGTCCGCCGATGACGAATATAGGTCCCTGCGAGCCGTGGTCGGTGCCACTGCCGTTCTGCTGAATGCGGCGCGCGAACTCACTCCAGACGACGACGCACAGCTTGTTGGCAACTCCCATGTCGGCACAATCGTTGTAGAACGCCTCAACGGCGTCCCCCACCTCGCGGAGCAACTGATTGTGCAGGTCCCCGCCGCCGGTGGTGCCTTGATTGGAATGCGTGTCGTAGCCGCGGTTCGACAGCTCGAAGCTGCGCGCGTTGACGCTCATCACGCCGCTCTCGACGCCGTAGATGATCTTGGCTACCTCGCGCAGGTCCTGCGCGAATCCACTGCCGAGGTTGTTGTACGTCTGATCGAAGCCGGGGCGGTCGGCTACATACATGTCGCTCAGCGGTGGGTAGCTCTCGCTGGCTGCGAGGGTGGCCCCGGCGGTGGCGCCGACGTATCGCAACGTCGGCTGTGCGGCCGCACTCGCCTCGTTCGCGAGATCGAAGAAACAGTCGCGCTTGAAGGAGAGGTCCGACGGATAATCCGCGTCATAAGGGAAGGCGAAGTCAGCCACCCTCCTAACCGCGAGCACGTTGGTCGAGCTCTGCGCAAACTCGGCGGCGACGGAGTTGCCGATCGTCACGCCCGGAACCTCGCCGCCGCCGTAGTTGGCGGCGAGATAACGGCCCACCCATCCACCGAGATAGCCCGCATCGCCGGCCGGGTTACCCGTCTGCCACACGTTGCGGGAGAACTCGTGCGAGAGCAGGTTGAGCGAAGTCGGATCCCCGCATCCCTGGATGACGGACAACGCTCCCAGGTCCCACAGGTGCTTGAGCCCGATGAAACCGGGGTGCAAGGCGAGCGGCGTGCCGGTATTGAAGTCGGTGCCGATCGCCCCCGGGGTCAGGTCGCTGACGGAGAGTCGCAGCGTCGATCGCGCTGCCTGGTAGGCGGTGCGCAGCGTTCCGGAGCTGCCATCCGCCAGCGGCGTAACGGTATTCAGGCCGTCATTGCCGCCGTCCAGGAAGATCACCACAAAGTAGCGGTCGAGCGCGTCGAGATTCGCAGCGAAGGCTTGGCGCAAAAACGGATTGCGGAAGAAGCTGGGCCCCAGCAAGGCACCGGCGGATGCCAGGCCGGTACGCTTGATGAACTGTCGTCGTGAGATGGTCATCGGTTGGTCGCTCCAGTCAACTAGTGCAGCTGGTAGACGGGAGATTGCAGCAACAGGCAAAAGAGCCCGTGCAGCTTGCTGTTGCGTGTGTCGTAATCGGTGAGATCCAGGGATGAATTGGCGCCGTCGTCGGTCAGGTATTTGATCAGCTTCACATGCTCCGATGCAGTCAGCTGGTCGGTGACGCCGAGGACGTCGGTAACGGCCGTCAGGATCTCGCTGGGCTCCGTGAGGTTGCGCACGTCGATGAGTTTTTCGGGGTGAAAGCAGGTCTTGCCGCCGCCGCGCGCCGTGGTCAGGTCGCGTGCGAAGCCGGCGCGCGCCAGCAGAGCAGCGCTGCTGATCCAGGCGGTCTCCCAGTTCCAGCCGAAGACACTCGGCGGCTGCAACAACGTCTGTCCCATGTCGGTGAGCTGGTCCCTGATCCGGTCATAGCTGCCGCCGTCGACGAACTGGGTGGGGCCCTTCAGCTTCATTTTCAGCAGGCGCAAGGTGCTGACGACGTAGTCCACCGGCCACTTGATCGACTTCACATCGGCAACCAGGAAGGGTGCGGCGGCGTCGGTCGCGTAGAAGGCGTCGTTGATGATGATCGCTTTGATCAGCGCACTGAGGTCCCAGGTCGTGTCGAAGTTGGAGTCGGCGAGCAGCTCGTCCACGACCGGCTTCAGGGTCGGTTGTGCCGGGCGCTTCGGGTGGGGTTGAGCCAGGTAGGTGAACAGCTTGCCGGCAATGTAGCGCGCGACGGTCTTCTTCCCGTCGGTATCCGTGTGGTCGAAGATGATGTCGGTCACCGCATCGATTTCCGTCTCGCCTTCGTCGGCGGCGGTGGGGGCGTAATTCCGGCCGGCGGGCCCAAAGCCGCCGCGCGTCTTGTAGATCACCTTGGGGCCGCGAAGCGGATAATCGGCAGCGTAGTCGTGCTGCTCGGTGTCGAAAACGGAGTCTCCTCTGGAGTCGTAGGCCCAGCCGGTAAACGCCCGAGCAATCTGGACGACGTCCTCCTGCGCATAGTTGGGGTTGCCGCTGTAATCGGTGACGCCCAGGGTAAACAGCTCCTGCAGCTCGCGGGCGTAGTTTTCGTTCGGCAGTTCCTTGTGGTTGCGCACCGTGTCGAGGAACTCGATCATGGCGGCATCCTTGTTGATTGCCTTTACCAAGTCCTTGAAGTTACCGAGGCAGGACTGCCGCAGGAGGCCGTTCTGGTTGCTCATGACCCGCGGCTGTTTGTCGTCGACGGTCGCGAAGTGATCGTGCCAGAACAGCACCAGTTTTTCCTGCAGCGGATTCTTGGTGCGGATCATGTGTTTGATCCACTTGTCGTGCACGCTCTCGATGGATTTACCGTGCGGTTTGAAGCGGCTCCGTCTCGCGCCCAGCAGGAGATCGGCGGCCGCCTCACGCGTCAGGGCCGGCGGCCCAAGGAGTTCCTTCACCCGGTCCGGCGGCGCGCCGAATCCTGTCCGCCGCAACAGATGCGGTGCTTCGGTAGCACTCAGCATCGCACCCGGGTTACTAGGCATTCGACCAACGCTCCTTTCCAAGCCCGCTATGGAATTTTGCGGAGGATCATCCGCTTTTGGGATGATAGGCAGCGCCCGGGGAGGCGTCAATTAGAAAGTCTCCGGCGGGCCATCGATGCCGGCGGAGTCCTAAGGCTGATCCCAAGGAGCCGCGCAGCGGTACGGACTCCTCGGGGACCTCTCCGCGCGGAGTCGGGAACGTCGCGGCAACTGGTCCGGCAAGTCTGGACCCGTCAGCAACACGACCGCCGTAAGCTACGTGTTCAACGAGACGGGGCCGTTGACGCGACGGACGCACGCATCGCGCGTCGTAATTCAGGTAGGAGCAGCTCGGCAAGCCGTCGGTGACCTTCTGCGGTCAGATGTGTGTGGTCGCTCAGAAGCAGCTCAGCGGAAGGGATCGGCGCCAACGGTTGCAGCACATCAATGAAGGAACACTCCGGTGCCGTTTCGGCAAGTCGCCGGGCCACCTTCCGGCTCGACTCGCGGGCGCGCTCGAAGTAGCCGGGGTATCCTTCCTCGCTCATCGGCAGCGGGCCGATAAAGAGGATGGGACCGTGGAAATGAGCTCGGGCGGTCGCCAGCAAGGACATCACGCCTTCGACATACTCGTCCACCGTCGTGGTGACCAATACGCCGTAGCGACGGCCCGCATAGCTGCGGAGTTTGCGCAGCGCGGAGAACCGGGTGAACCGAAAGCGGTTGACGGACTCGACGAAGCGCCCCTCCCGCAATGCATCGCGCCGGCTACGAGTGCCTGCCGGCTCTCGATTAATTTCAGCTGCAACGGCCCGCTCTCGGCGCCAGTCCAGGTGTCGCCTTTGCAAGGAGAGCAGTGCATTCAACCACCGGGGATAGTTGATAGTGAACGATATTGGGCTGGTCGGGCATTGTATGACCAGCACCGCGGGCTGAGTCTGCGGGATCGCCGTTTCCAGCAGCGCGCGGAAGTTGTGGAAGCCGGGGAGAGCGGTGGAGACGGCGAACCGCCATGGGCCTTGCAGCGTCGCACCGAGCTCGTTCTGCAAAACGGCGGCGAAACGGACGGCGGGATCAACACCGTACCCGCGCGTGTTGCTGGCGCCGCAAAAGAGCACCGTTCGAGTCGCCGCGTCTGTCTCCATTTCCCGCCGAGATTCTATCTGCTGGAGGGCGCGCGGTGAACCGACACAGCAATCAGAGGAAGACTGATGCGCGAGAGGTCGTGGGCTATGTGATTTTCGTGCTCTTCGTGTCTTCCTGGTTCAATTTCGTCTGTGACGCGCCCTCGGCGTTGAGACCTGGTGGCAATCGGCTCAGTCGGCGGGCAGAGTGTTTCGGACCGCCAGGAGTGTGAGATGGCCGACGAACGGGAGCAGTACGCCGAGAAGCTGTTGAGCGCCGTGAACGATGCGGCGAACGCGGTCAGCACACGCTTCGTGACGTTCGTAACGGTCGGGGCGTATGTCGCGGTGACGGTGGCGTCGACGACGCACGAGATGTTGCTGCGCGCGAGCAATCTGGTGACGTTGCCGTTGCTCAACGCCCAGATTCCCATCATCGGGCCGTTCGGCTTCTATACCATCGCGCCGTGGCTGATCGTCCTCCTGCACTCCGATCTACTGTTGCAGTTGTCGATCCTGGCCAACGAGATCGCTCGGTTCGATCGCGAGACGGCGCAACTGCCGGAACGGGGCCGGACGCTGCTGCACCAACGCGTCGCCAACTTCTATTACGTTCTGTACCTGAGCGGCGGCGCTCCGTCGCGTTTTCTGCATCTGCTGTCGGCGTTCATCACCTGGGTGACCGCGGTATTGCTGCCGCTGGCGCTGCTGCTGTGGATACAGATCCGCTTTCTGCCGTATCACAGCCCGCTCGATACGTGGGTCCATCGTGCCGCCGTTTTGGTCGACGTATCCTTGGTGATCTTCATTCTGATGCCGCGCCTGTGGCCGCGCCTGCAGCGGACCACGCCGCGGTCGAGAGTCGGCGCCGCGCTGCGGCGTGCGATCTCGGTCCCCATTCTGGTGATCGCCGCGTGTGTGGTGACGGTCTTCGTATCTTTGTTCGTCGCCACGATTCCGGATGATCCCCAGAGTGGGACGACGTTCTTTGCGCGCAACATGCAACTTAGAGAGAAGGTGCTGACCGCCAACGTCCTCAGCCCGGAAGACATCAATGCCTTGCGCGACCTACAGGAGCCGGAACAGCTCCGTGGAGTGCTCGCCAAGGTGGCGCCGTTTCAAGCGTTGCAGGGGCGCGACCTGCGCTTTGCCGATCTGGAGAACGCGGTGCTGCCGCGGCTCGATCTTCGCGCCGTGCGGACCAGCGACGCCCCGATCGATGAGGCGCGCCAGGCCGCGTGCGCTCAGCGGCGCGGCTGTCAGGATCCTCCCGAATGCGAGGTGCCCGGTCTGGAGCGGACCCATCTGATCGGTGCAAACTTCGCCTGGGCATCGATGCAAGGTGCCATGCTCGACCAGGCGATTCTCGACGACGCCAATCTCGGATCGGCGCGACTGCAGAATGGTTCCCTGCAACAGGCGCACATGAACCGAGCGACGCTGGCCTCGACCAAGCTGCACCAGGCCAACTTGTCCGAAGCGAAACTATGCGGCGCCAATCTCGCCGGCGCCGAGGCGCCGCAGGCGAGTTTGAATCGCGCGTTTTTGCAAGGTGCGAGTCTGTTTCAGGCGAAGCTTGCGAAGGCGTATTTCGTCGGCGCCGATCTGCGCGGCGCCGATCTATCCGAAGCCGACCTCAGCGACGCCAATCTGACCGACGCCCGATTGCAAGGCGCGGTGCTGCACGGAGCAACCACGCGCGGCACGGTCTTCGCCGGCGCCAACCTCGAGCTCGTCGATCTCAGAGCCGGCAGCGAGCAACCCGCGCCGGCGGCGCGCGCCGCCGTCAACACATATCTCGTCGGCCTCGCGTGCGCCGACGCCTCGGTGGCGCAAGGTATCTCCCGGCAAGCGTTGCACAGCCCACACCGCGACGGGCCGGGCCTCGCACGCGCGTTGCTCGACGCTCAAACGCGGCCGAACTGCGCCGCGCTCGGGTCGCTCGACACAGCGACCAAGCAAGCACTGGCGGAGCGCGCCGGCGGAGCGAAGTGACGAGAAGTACGAAGAGGGGGCCCACCTTCGCGGCTCCATAGCTTTAGCGAAGGAGGATCGCCGAGGCTTCTGTGTCTATTCGCCGTAGCTTTAGCGAAGGCGGATGTTGACCGCGGTTCGCCACACGTAATATGCGTGCCTCGGGCACGAAGGGCAGCGAGACAACGTTGCGTCACCAGCAGAGATGCCTTGTGGCGTCTCAACCAGGAGGAAGACTGATGCGCGAGAGGTCGTGGACGATACCGGTAGCCGCCCTGGCCATGCTGTTCACCGGCGGTTGCAGCACCTTCGTCGGACAGAACTCTGAGAAAGCCATGGAGGTGACGGTAAGCCGCGCCAGATTCGAGCTCGAGTGCCCCGACGTACAGGCCTCCATTCTTTCCGAGAAGCCCGCCCCGGCTCTGGGCACGGAAGGGTCGGAGTACACAATCGACGTCAACGGTTGCGGCCGGCAAGGCGTCTACATCGCGCGCTGTCGCGACGACCAGGACTGCGAAGCGTCGGCTCAGCATTAGGACGGAAGAGGCCGCCGCCCATCGCGTCGCGCTGCCGCAAACAACTTCGTGAACTTGAGTCGCGCTCTCAAGGGGAATTCCCCCAAGACGTATTGGTGGTATGTAGATAGTGGCTCGGCCAGCAGGCGATCTTCGTCTGACGAATGGAGTCGATTGCTCGAACGAGCCCAGTGCGACGAATCGCCGAGGGGCTCGCGGACCAGCTAACGTCTTGCGAGGCAGCGGAGGCAGGTCAACACCAACCCAAGATCAACACCAACCAGGAGGAGTTGCCATGAAGTGGACACTTTGCGTGGTTAGCGTGGTTGTGACGCTCGTAGCCGGCAGCGCCCAGGCAGCGGTATTCACGGGCGTGTTCAGCGGTGCCGCGGAAGAAACCCCGAACAACTCGGCCGGCACCGGCAACGCTTTGGTGGAACTGGACCCGGTACTACATCGGCTGCGGGTCGACGTCAGTTTCAGCGGACTGGGGAGCGGGGCCACGATCGCGCATATTCACTGCTGCGCTCCGCCGGGGGTGAGCGCCGGTGTGGCGACGGCGATACCCTCATTCCCTGGGTTCCCCACCAACGTCACCAGCGGGACCTACCAGATGACCTTCGACACGACACAAGTGTCGACGTTCAACCCGACCTTCCTTAGCACGAACGGCAATACCGCCGCCGGCGCGGAAGCCGCATTGCTGGCAGGGCTGAACGCAGGGACGGCGTATTTCAACATTCATACGATGACGTTCGGAGCCGGTGAGGTCCGCGCGAATCTGTCACTCGTTGCACCTGTGCCAACGGCAACCGTCACGCCCATTGGCGGGGGAGGATCCAACGACGACGACGACAGTTGCAGTATCGTCGCGCCGGAACGCGGGCGCGGTAGCCGCGCGTGGTATCTGCTGATTCCGGTCGCTGTACTGGTCATGGCACGGCGCCGACGGCGGTAGCAGCCGGCCGCCGATTACTTGGAACGGCGGGACTTCGGCCCGTTCGCTCTGTCGACGTGTTCGTTGGTTGACCGCAACGATCCGATCAACCTCCGGCACAAAGGCATGCGATGAGTCTTTTCGAAGATACCCTCCGTTCCCAGCGTGAGTCCTGGCGCGAGATCGCGACGCGCGTCGATTCCATCGATTACGGCGAGCTTTCGCCGGAGCCGCCGAGGCGCGTCCTGCTCTTCGGTCTGGGTAGCAGCCACTACGTCGCCCGCCTCGTCGTGCACACGCTGATCCGCGATCGGAACTGCCCGCGCATCCCGCTTCTCGCGTGCACCGCGCTCGGTATCGGCACCGAGGTCGTCCCGCAGCCGGGCGATTGGGCCGTCGGCTTGAGCCATCGCGGCCGCAACAAGCTGACGCTCGACGCCTTGGAGACCTGCGCGCGCGCCGGCGCCTTCACGATCTTGGTCTGCGCCCAGGGCGTCGCCGAGCTGGAGCGTGCCGACCTCATCCTCGAAGCCGGCCCGCTCGAGAAGTGCGAGCCGCACTCGATCGCCATCACCGGCGCTGTTTGCGCCGCGACCACCCTTTTTCTCGGAGCCCAGGCTGCCGCGGAATGGAAGGCTCTCAGCCAGATGGGCGACCCGAGCCTGGAACAATGCGGGGAAACCGTCGGTAGCGGTCCGACGGTGATTCTCGGCGAGCACGTGGCCGAGTGGGTGGCAAAGGAAGGCGCTCTGAAGTTCATCGAGGTCTGCCGCACGCCGGTGCGCGCCTACGGCAGTGAGGAGTTCTTCCACGGCACCTCGTGGATGCTCACCCCCGAAGATCGCATCTGGCACGTCTCGCTCCCGAACGATCCGCGCAACTCCACGATCCTCGCCGACAAGCATCTCGCCGTTTCGGGCGACACGCCGCTAGCATGGGTGCCGACGCTCGTGCAGCTGCAGTGGTATGCGCTGGCGCTAGCGCTCAATCTGGGAGTTGACCCGGACGACCCGATCGCCGCCTCCAAGGCGCGCCTGGGCGACAAATACCGCGCCTGATTAGGTTTTTGTGCGCTGGTTTGACCAGCGCAGCGACGCTGTGTAACGCAAGCGACTTCGCACACCAATTCCTCGTCCGACGAGGCACCCAGGTTTAGACGAGAGGTTTCCCGGGTCGGACCTCTGGAAGTAGCTAGATTTATGTAACAATGATGCTCTACACGGCCTTGAAAAAGGGCTTAGCAGCCCATTTTGGTGGGTCGAATTGGGGTTCTAAGGTCGCGCCATACCACGGGCCAACCGTAACTACCTGCCAGGGCACGTCTGGCACCTCACGTTACACGCGGCGAGAGTCGCCTGCCGCTTACAGACGCATTTCGGAGGCTGAAAGTGCCTCGATAAGGCTCATTTTGCAGGCCACAAAGAGGTGAATCCCCTTTCCTCTCAAAAGCTTGCAGAGGTCCGACCCGCGAGATCTCGCGTCGGAGTTGGCTGCCGCGGCGAGGAAGGTCCCTCAGGATGCCACGGCGAACGCGATTCCAACCACGGCCAATCGCAGGATCCTCATTTGACAGATCCGGCAACGATATAGGGCTTCGCGTTTCGGCGCTCGATGGTGAGCGAGAGCTGGCTTGGCCCGCCACTCGGTGCGAGGAGACGCTTCCCCTCGTGGGTCTCTGCCTCGCACCCTAGTCGGTCCACTATCACGTACAGAACGTTGGCCTGCGGTTCATTTCCAGGCTCCCATGCCATGACCTCGAAGCCGCCACGGCAAAAGTCAGGGCCATCCCTCAACTCTCTGAAGAACGAAGCGCGCAGATCGGCGGCGACTTGCGGCGACGCTATGTCGGACACGTCTTCCCCGCGTTCCACTCGGTCGAGGAGGTCGTCGATGAGCGGGTATAAGGGATCGACGTACGTGTGGCCTAGATCCTCTATTCCGTCCGGGGTGACTCGAAGCGTCCACAGGCCTGCGGGCTCGGTGCAGGCGGAACAGTTGTCCAGCACTTTCATGCGGGCTGAGTCCTTGGTCTCGATCTTCAGCAGGTCACCCTCGAATGAAACTCCCTCACTTTCGAGCGTAACCACGTATTCCCCGCTGAAGCGAAGTAGTGGTTTTCTACCGTCCCATTCCCAGATGCTGATCTGCTTGGAAGCCAGCGATCCCATCAGGGGATTTTGTTTTGCGTCGATGTAGAAGCGGGGCGCGCCCTTGCGACTTGCAGGGAGCCCGTGAACGCTTCCCGTGAAAGGACCGTTCACCACAAACGACTGCCCCAGGCTTGCCCAGGGGCCGAGCGCCTCTTTTGGGTGCTTGCGCGCCTCGTCCTTGATGCTCCATACGCTCCGGAACTGGCCGTCGGGTTTTCGGACAACCGCGAACAACGTGCCGGCTACTTCCAGATTGATGGCAACGATGTATGCAGCGCTCGAGCCCGACGACAATTGCAGTGCGCTGATCTGAACGGGTTTGCCTTCGCGCCGATGAAAATTGAGGACGTTGGCATTTGCGACGATCTCATCAGCGGAGGCTGTGGGATGTTGTTTGAGAAAGGTTGTCACCCACTGGCTTGCAAGCGTCCATGCACGATCTATTGCCGGCTGGGCTCTCGCGTAGGCGAAGGGTTTCTCGTAGGGGTCCGGTACTCCCGTCATGGTCACTCGAAACCGTCGAGCTACATCCTCCGCGCGATACTGTTGGAATGATGCCGCGGCAGAGCTCCGCGGCGGAACGATCTGATTCCACGCGCAGAGGACGTTCGCGAGTAAGAAGAGCTGGACGCGGATTCTGGACTTACTCATGAAGCGGTTTCAGTTGATCAGTCATCGGTCGAGGCGGGCCACGTCGAAAGATCGAGCCGCATATGCGACAGACAACCGGTGAAGCGCCATCACGCCTTGGGAGTCTGCCAGTCCGGCGCCTACACTGCAAAACGGAACGAGCAAGGAGTTGAGATTTCTCGGGTCGGACCTCTGGAAGTAGCTAGATCTATTTGACAATGATGCTCTACACGGCCTTGAAAAAGGGCTTAGCAGCCCATTTTGATGGGTCGAATTGGGGTTCTAAGGTCGCGCCATGCCACGGGCCAACCGCAACTACCTGCCAGGGTACGTCTGGCATCTCACGCATCGCTGTCATCGGCGCCAATTCTTGCTCGCATTCGCCCGCGATCGGCGGGTGTGGCGCCGTTGGCTCTATGAAGCGCGCCGTCGCTACGGCTTGTGCACACTGAACTACACGGCGACCTCCAATCACATCCATCTGCTGGTGCGCGACCGCGGCCGCGACGAGATCGCCGCCAGCATGCAACTCCTCGAGGGACGCACGGCGCAACCGTTCAACCGGCGTCGCGGCCGAGCCGGCGCCTTCTGGGAAGATCGCTACCACGCCACCGCGGTCGAGACCGGCGAGCACCTGGCACGCTGCCTCGTCTATATCGACCTGAACATGGTCAGGGCCGGTGTTGTCACCCATCCACGCGAATGGGAGATCGGCGGTTACCACGAGATTCAGCGCGAGCGTGAGCGATACCGAGTTGTCGATCGCCAAGCGTTGGCTGATGCGCTCGAGATCGAACTGCCGCAACTAGGCGGCCTGCACCGCGAATGGGTGGAAGCGGCGCTGCAAACGGGGAGCACAGAGCGAGAGCCGCAGTGGAGCGAAACCCTCGCTGTCGGTGGGAAAGACTTCGTCGAACGAGTGCACCGCGACCTCGGCGACCGCGGGCGTTATCGTGAGATCGAGCAGATAGGCGACTCGTACACACTACGTGAGTCGTCCGCCGCTTACAGCCGCATTTCGGAGGCCGAAAGTGCCTCGATAAGGCCCATTTTGCAGACCCCAAAGAGGTGAATCCCCTTTCCTCTCAAAAGCTTGGGGAGGTCCGACCCGCGAAATCGTGTATACCCGCGAAATCGTGAAGTCGTTTTGACCTCCGGAAGATCCGTCTACCTCGGCCAGATCGAGGAATGCCGAGATGGCCGCTTCGGATCACTATTCTGCAAGGCACCGTAAGAGGGCAAGCACGCCAGGACCGAAACTCTGAAGTGTGACGCCGCTGAGCGATGAGCGGTACGGGCTCATTTCTCAGATGGAGCGGGCGGCAACATCGGTCCTATAGGGTTGGGAGGTCTCTTAAGGAAAGGAGACGTAGATTGGATTTGTCATGGCGATGAAGTCGCCGTAGACGAATGCGAATTCCGCGGGAGAATCGGGAACTGCACCGCGGACTTCGACTCGGTAATAAGCACGCTCCCCGGCGGCGGGCGTATCTTCGAATTGCTGCTCCGGAGAATCGAGCCGCCAACTGCGAAATGTCGCGCCGTCTTTGAGCACCGTCACCTCGTACGTACTGCCGGCGCGGAAACCGACAATCTCGATGCGGAACCGAATCGTCTGCCCGGTTCCATCGATGTTGTCGCCGACGATGGTTTCGAACCTCTGGTCTCCATCCGCGTCGGCCTCGAAATCGATGCGTTCCGCCGATGGTGCGTAGCTGATGGATACGTGCCCCGCCTTCAGCGCCTCGAGTATGGCGGCGGCTGTGCGCTTGCGGCTGAAGATGAACGTCGTCGGGTTGCCGACATTCAGAATCGTCGACTCGACTCCTTGCTGATGGTGTACGTCGCTGCCGCCGCGCCCCGACAATCTACGGCCGCCGGCGAGAATGCTGTCCCAACGCCGAATCGCCCTCGGGTTCTGTGCCGGCACGACGTATGTGGCGTTCCACACCTCGATACTGTCGAAGTCGATGTCGAAGGAGTGCTCCCAGCCATCACCGTTTACCGGGTGGTTGACGGAGAAGTGCAGGCCCAACGCGTGCGCTTCGGCGACGCTTGCCGCGCCGTCGCCATCGCGAATCGCCCACAGGCGCGAGTGATCCCACGGTTGCGTTCCCAGGATGCTCGCGTGACCGCGGGCCGTCGTCCACTCCGTTCCGTAAAGAAGAATCATCTGGTCGGAATGATATGCAGGATCTGCCCACGTGGTGATGTTGCCCTGGACATGGTTGTCGTGGTCGGTGAACACGAAGTAGTCCATGCCGAGCTCTTCGGCCTTCGCGATCACCACATCCACAGGATTGTCCGCCGCATCGTTGCTATGCGACGAATGGAGGTGAAGGTCACCTTTGAGCCACTCGCCGCGCGGTGGGGGCGAGCTCGGACCGTCGCTGTCACCATCGCCGCAGGCGACGAGGACAGCCATTGCGAGGACATACGCCAGGCGTCGTATTGGAGAGAATGCTGATTGTCGAAATGCCACGGCTTCAATCACGTCGCTTCTGCAAAACCCCTCTAGCAACCCGAGGCTACGCAGTGTGCAGAGTGAGTGTCAATTGGAGCTTCGGACGCACAGAGCCGGCCTGATGTGCCGCCTGTTTTTCCGGAGGGCTCGCGCGGCTAGTGATCCGCGGCGAGGCGCAAGCGGTGCGTGGATTCGGCGCGCCTTTTCTAATCGTACCGAGCCGGCCGATGACGACAAGTTGCTAGGTCTCGCAAGAGCCGAGCTGGCAGGTGGCGCCGGCGGCCAACGTGTCCCTGGCAACGCATGGGGCTGGCCCGGGGGCGAAACCCGGCTCGCTGCAGGCGTTGATGATCTCGTCGATCAACAATTGATCCGGGCACTGATTCGTCAGTCCTGGCCCACGATTTCCACTTTCCAAATGCAGCACCGCACGCACTATGTTGCCGGTGAAACAAAGTCCGGTCGTTAGGACACTGGATATGGACCGTCCGCGAACTCACGATCGTGGTACCCCTTGGACCCGACCTCACGCGCCAGAGGGCTGAAGGGGTCCTTCCCCGCCTTGAGCAAATCGATGATTCTCCTGAAGTCGTACTTGGGCTGCCAAGCAAGTTCCTTCCTTGCCCGCTCGTTTATGTAGACGCGCTCGATACTCGGGAACATCTGCCAGCCGCGACGAGCGTACTCCATTGCGTACTCGGGGACTCGGCGTCTGACGACTTCTGGTGCATTTCGTCGCAGCTCGGCGAGGTCCTCGGGCTCGAAAGGAGTCGTCGCGCTGATGATGTAGCGGCCAAAGCCGATGGATGAAGCCTTCTCCAGAGCGAGCAGATGAGCGTCAACGACATCTTGCAGATCGACGCGCCGGTGGAGGTATTCGTTCACCTTCACATTGCCGTCCTGGTAGGCCCTGCGGACGCTTGGGTCATCGTCGGCATCCGGGAAAAATCGCGATGTCCGCAAGACGAGGCACGCGAGTCCTTCACGATGGTGAAACAGTTCGCACAGATCCTCCGCTGCGACCTTGGTGACGCCGTAGATATTCCTGGGAACAGGCCGCACTTCCTCGGTCACCCAAGCAGCCGGGGCTCCGGGTGGAGGCGTCAGCGCCCGGCCGAAAGCGCTGGTCGTACTCGTGAAGATGAACGCCTTGACGCCGATTGCCGCGGCTTCTTCAAGGAGGTTGAGCGTGCCCGTGATGTTGGTGTCGACGAATTCCTGGCGGACATGGGTGGCGACGTGCGGCTTGTGTAGCGTCGCCGTGTGAATGATGGCGTCCACTCCGCGTACGCAATCAGTTACAAAGTCGCGGTCGGCAATGGTTCCCACGCCATGGGTAAAGGAGCTCGCCTTGCGGTCGACGCCGACGACATCGTGCGTTCCGTTCCGCAAGATGCGAATCAAGCCTTCGCCGAGATGTCCGCTGCTGCCAGTAACCAGGATTCTCATATCGCTTGTGTCTCTGTGAGGCGGTGCTCATTCTCCGAACACGAAGGGCTCCTTTGCAACTGACACCATGAAATGACGTTCGCCGGCGCGGGTGGAGTTTAACCACGATGGGACGAAGGCTGCGAAGACCAAGCTCGACCACGAAGGTCACGAAGGGGAGATTTTTATTAACAAGGAATGAGAATCTCCTTCGTGTTCCTTCGTGCCTTCGTGGTGAAAATCCGATGTGGCTTGCACCGGCGCCTGCCGTTCCTGCCTAAGCTCGCTTGACGGGCGGGAGTTTTCCCCATAGCCGATGGACGCATGTTACGAGCGCTGCTCATCGCGGTTGTGATCGTGCTCCATGTTGTGATGCTGATCGACTGTGCCCGGCGTCACCCTACCTACTTCGCCGACTCGATACCGCGGGTCGCATGGTTCGCGATCCTCATGGTCCCGTTACTCGGCCCGCTAGCGTACATGATCACCATGCTCGGCAAGCCCGGGCCGGCGTAGCCTCAAGGCTATCCGGCTTTCACACTGTATAGGGTGCTGCTTACGGGCAGCTGATCAATGTCGAGTCTTGGACGATTTCCGGCGCCGGGCTGAATTGAGACGTCGTGCCGCCGGTATCCGGATTCAAGTTCAGACACGTCCCGGCATTGCAGCCGACGACGCAATCGACGTTGCTCAGGCAGTTGCGCGTCGGCGCGTTGCTGCAGGTGCCGAAGGCCTTCGTGACCAGGCGGATGCTTCCCCACCAGCCGCTGGCGTCGACGCCGCTGCTCGGGTTGACGGTGATCTTGCGGCGACCGATGAGATTGACCTGCCCGCCCCACTCGCCCACCGCGTCGATCTGACTGGTGGCGGTCAGCGAGACATCGCAGGCCTTCATGCTGAAGCTACCGCCGCTGCCCATGCTGCTGGTGGCGTCCGCCAGCACCGGACTGGCGAGTACGAAATTCCGGCCCGCTTCGCCGGCCACCGAGCCGCCGCTGTCCTTACCCCCGAGGTCGACGTCGGAGTCGAGCGTCAGGTCGCGGCCGGCGAGCAACGTGAGATCGCCGCCCCAGCCGCCGATGTCACCGCTGGTACCGTGCACGACGCCGTACAGCGTCAGATCACCGTCGGTAGCGCTGACGGCACTGAAATCGTTGTCACCGCTGTTGAGCCAAATATAGCCGGCACTGGCGTCGCTGCCGCCGGCGCCGATGCGGAGCGATGCATCGCTGCCGATCAGCAAAGGACCGCGCGCACTGGCCGACAGCTCGCCGCCGTCTCCAGCGCCGCCGTCGCCACTGCTCCCCGAGATCTTGACGGTCGAGTCGTCGACCGTCAGCGCGCCGCCGGCGGCGATGCCGCCGAGATCATCGACGCCCGCTGCGAGCACAATATCGCCACCCGATCCGCCGGCACCCTGGCTGTCGGCCTCGAGATCGCGAGTCACCGTCAGGTCGTCTCCGGCAGTGAGATCGATGGTCCCGCCGCCGCCGCCGCCGCCGGCCGCATCGATCGGATAGTCGACATCGATATTGCGCGCCGCTTGCAAGGTGACGTCACCACCCGTGCCATCGCCTTCACCTCTCACGACGATCGACCCGTTGACGACGATGTTGCCACCGGTCGAAACCATGGTCAGCACGCCGCCGTCGGCATAGCTGGCGCTCGAAACGCCAATCCCGCGCAGCGTCGACCCATTGAGCAAAGTGATCGTCCCTACCGACTGCACCGCGATCGCGCCGGCCGGGTCGCCGCCGACATCGATGTCGCCGTCGATCGACACGGTGCCCGAAGCGTTCAGTACGATCGTGCCGCCCTGGACGATCGGATTGGCATTGTAGTCGCCGCGTGCCTTGAGCTTGCCGGTATCGGTGATGGTGATGTTGCCGGCGTTGACGACTTCGATGAAGCCGGTGCCGACCATCTCGAAAGTCCGATCGAACACCACGGCGCGGCCACCGAGATCAAACTTGCAGCCACCGCTGGTCACATCGATCGGCGCACTCACGGTCACCGTGCTCGAATTGCACGGACCGCTGGGGGAGGCGCACAAGACATTCGCGGTATTCGTCAGCGCGTTGGCAACGCAGCTGCGCACGACAGCAGCGGCGGGCCGCGGGCCGAGTGCGCACAGGACGATCAAGGCGGCGCCGACGTGCACCGCGGCAGCTCGCGAGCGAAAGTGCTGGGGGCGGGCCGTGTGCATCAGTCGCTCGTCGCCTTGTACTGCGTCGGGAGATTGCGCTGCCAGCCGGAATACGTCGCCGACCAACACGAGGACTCTCCGGTTCGGTGTAGCTGCACCATTACCGGCGGGGACAGTGGCATCGTCGGAAATGGCAGGCCCGAGGTGAACACAGGATCGTTCTGACGCTCACCGCGGCCCTTGATCCTGATCTTGGCCTTCTTCACCGCGCCCGGAGTAAGGTCCACGTAGTGGATCCCGTCCGGGTGGGGTGCCTCGGTCCGGTCGCGGAACTTTCGCTTGCCGCTGGAGTATGTGGTCCATTGCCCGACCCAGTTTGACGGAATGCGCATCTCGCTCACCTTGTGCATGGTGCCGCCGGAGCCGGACTTGTCGTAGATGCATAGACCGAACGCCTGGGTCAGATCAGGGTCGGCAAACTCCGCGGGCGTGGCCTCGCCCGACTTCCATTGCCACAGCAATGCTTTCTTGTTGCTCTCATTCTTCAATGAAAGGCTGGAATGCCTGCTGGAGATTGGCGTGTCGCAGGTGGCCGGGAACTCAGGACAGATCGCCGGCGTCGGCGTGTTGGTCGGGGTGAACGTCGCACAGGCGCAGTAACACGAATCCATCGGCGGATTCGCGTGCCCGGGCTGACAGACGCTGGTTTGTCCGGCGCCGCACGGCAGATGTGTCGCGCAAGGCGTCGGCGTATTGGTTCGCGTCGCCGTCGGCGTACGCGTCGGCGTATTCGTCTTGCAGGCGCAGAAACACGAATCGTTCGGGTCGCCCTGGTGCCCCGGTTGGCAGGCGCTGGACTGTCCGCTAGCGCACGGCGCCAGCGTCGCACATGGCGTCGGGGTGTGCGTCGCCGTATTCGTTCTCGTGAACGTATTGGTGATCGTCGGCGTCCTGGTGACCGTCTCGGTGCTGGTCCAAGTGTAGGTGTGCGCCGGCGTGTGCGTGCGTGTGTTCGTCGGTGAAGGCCCGACGGGGGTATACGTATGCGTATGCGTCCTCGAGGGCGTCGGTGTTCGCGTCGCCGTCGGGGGTGCATTGCCGCAGGGCGTAAAGCCGCCCTGGGCACAGCTGACCGGCGAGCCCGTGTCGATGTTGGAGCCGTTGACCAGGACTTCCAGCGGGCTTTCGTCCCCCCAGCAATTGAACTTTGCGCCGACTCCACCGCTGGTCGTGTTTCTGATGTCGTAGAAGGTGGGTTCCTGACAGAAGGAATTGACGCCGTCCGAGCAGTCACTGTCGAGACAAGGGTTGCTTCGATCGCCGCCGCCGAAGTCGATCTGGGCATCGGGATTCTGGTTGACGATCGCCGCCTTGATCTCGCTGGGAAAGGGGGGCGTCGGGTTGAGCCGCATGTAGTTGCCCTGCCCTTTTATTTTGACGGAGCCGCTGCCCTGGACGTTGAAGGCGCTGCGATGACTGCCGTTGAAAGTATTGTTGTACGCCCTCACCTCGATGGGATACGTCCCGCCGGTCGGCTGGATGCCGTTCTTGCAGTCATTGAGTGTGTTGCGGCGGTATTCCACCTTGATCGTATCGCTGTTCGGATAGAGGTGGCTGATCGGCAGGGCCTCGCACTGCGACTCGTCCGAGCCGCTGCCGTTCATGGTGTTGTCTCTGACAACATGGACGCCGCCGGACACTTTGATTGGCGCACGCGCATTGTAGAAGTGATTGTCGGCCACCAACGCCGAGCCACCGTTTAGCTGCACCGTCTTGTCGAGGCCGCATATGTCGGTCGGGTGGTTCGGGTCGTTGCCGTAGCAGTCGTGTCCGTCCTCGGGCATGCGGCCGTAGAAGTGGTTCTCGGTGATCGCGGCTGCGGTCGGATTTGGCGTCGGAGCGGGGTGTGCGATCACACTTACCGCATCCTCACAGATTCGATCGGCGGTTACCCGCGTCACCGCATGGTTGTTGCCCCGATCGATGAAGATACCTTCGGGGAAGAAGCGCATGGTGAAATCTTGCACCCGATTGTCGTTCCCCTTCAGCGTGAACAGACGTGTCCTGTCGAAAGGACTGTTGGGGTCACATTGATCGGAGCAGCACCTGCCGAGACCGTTGTACTCGAAGATGACGTCGCCGCCCGTTGTTGTCCCGTCAAAAGTGATCTTGTTGCCGAAGATGCAAATGCCGTTTTCGAGACTGCCGCAGGCATCATCTATGCCTGCGCTGTCTTGCGACATGAAGATGGTCTTGTTGGCGGGACATCCCACAGGGCTGAGAATAGTGCCGGTCGGGGATGAGGGCGTGCACCTGTTCAGGCGGGCGACGGCGTCGCGCAGATCCTGCTCATTGCAATTGAACGTGCATGTCGCCGGGCAGGCACCGGAGGTACCACACGAATGCGCCGCGGCCATCTGTGCGAGCCCGAGCACACTAATGGCAAGTAACAACAGTCCGATTCCGCAGCTGCGCAAGGACGCACGCATCTAAAGTTCCCCAGTACCCCTCGTTTGTGACGGTCATTGGTACACCGAGCCGTCGCTTTGAGTCAACGCGAATTTCGATGCGTTCGATGTTTCAGGCGATCGTCACTCGTGGCCGGCGATACGAACGTGGTTCAGCACCCAGCGGGTGACGGCGTAGACCGCGACGCCGCCGACCACATCGACGACGTAGTGTTGCTTGACCAGAACAGTCGAAGCGATGATCGCCGCGGCTACCGCGGAGTGCAACCAGGGCCGTGGGCGATGCCAATTGAACTGCATCAGCTTTCCAGCACAGTGGGATCCGAAGCTTGGAATTCACGTGACTTGAAGTCGC
>JADMIO011089285.1_pt1 | contig 98646 bp, 73 predicted proteins | sample 8958161 | NCBI WGS metagenome assembly JADMIO01 (sample SAMN16585339, study PRJNA669376) | soil metagenome | isolation source: Crop rotation soil | place: USA: Cullars Rotation, Alabama | collected 2011
CGCGACAACTTGTCCACGTGGAATTCTAAGCTTAGGATCCCAATGTGCTGGAAAGGAAAATTCTCCTCGGCAGAGCTTTGTTTTATGATCCAATACTTTCATCGGACAGCACTATATCATGTTCAGCTTGTCATTCTCCTTTTACTGCTTTTGCACATACAGATCATGCATTGAGTCATGGAATTAATAATAAAATCGGAAATAGAAACGCACCTGCATTGATGAATCTCGCCTGGAATAAAACATTTATGTGGGATGGTTCTGTCGATCAGCTAAACATGCAGGCGTTAACTCCAATCAGCAATCCCGATGAAATGAATGAAGATATTTTAAGTGTCGTAAAAAAAACGCAGCGATCAGGAATTTATCCGTCGTTGTTTTACAAAGCATTTAGCGACAGCATAATTACAGGCGAACATCTTTTGAAAGCCATTGCACAATTCATGCTTTCAGTTGTCAGCGCTGATTCTAAATATGATAGCGTAATGCGGAAACAAAAAACTTTCACTCCACAGGAAAACAACGGCTATTCATTATTTAAAAAAAATTGTTCATCCTGTCATACAGAACCATTATTCACCAATCTTCAATTTGAAAATAATGGTTTGCCATGCGATTCCTCTCTTAAGGATATAGGCCGGATGAAAGTGACACATCATTCAGAAGATTCATTGAAGTTTAAGGTTCCTACACTTCGAAATGTTGAATTTACTTACCCATATATGCACGATGGCAGGTTCAAACGCCTATCTGATGTTGTAAATCATTATTCCTCGGGTATACGCAAAAGCATTACGCTTTCTAAAAAATTATCCGGACCTGTAGTCCTTACCTCGGATGAGAAAGTGGACCTGGTTGCATTTTTACTTACACTTACAGACAGAAAATTTTTATTCAACCCCGATTATGCATTACCAAAGGATATTTTTATCAATCAACCCCACGGAATGAAATAAATTTGCATCTAATATATATTCAAGATATTCAATCGCATGAAAAAATCTACAATTTTAATATCCATTTTGCTATTTCAGCTGTTTGCAAGTGCTCAAACAAATCCTGCAATAACTTCGTGGCTTCAAAACCCTGCAGGAGTAACAGGCCGGCATTATGTAAACGGCAATTCCACTCCTATTACAGACGCAACACTTGCGAATGTTCAGACAGTACAGTATTCGGCGAATTGGGTGTATGTGAGTACACAGGGAATTCCGGCATATGTTACCGGTCCATTCCTCGATGGTAATCCTTCAATTGCTTCGGCCCAGAATGCAATCTTTAAATTTCCATTGGCGCCTGTTCAGAATACAAGTACATCTACAGCTACGAGCGGTGGAAACATTGGTGTGTTTATTAACGGTGTAGCTTTCTTTGATTACCGGGATGGTGCGTCGTGGCAGAATTCCACGAGTTCACTAAGAGGAGGACCTTTCGGCGGAATGGGAGATAATGTCTGGAACCGGGATGCAGTAGTTGGCGAGCGTTTGGGTTTTGATTGTTCCAAAGGTCATCCTGCAATGGGCAATTATCATCATCACCAGAATCCGAGTGCATTTAAATTAGATCTGAATGTGATTTCTACGGTCTGCAATCTTTATGATGCAGACGGATTGTATGCCATAGATAGTACGCAGCATTCGCCTCTTTTAGGATTTGCATATGATGGCTTTCCTGTTTATGGAGCATATGCATTTCAAAATGCTGATGGAACAGGACCAGTTGTTCGAATGAAATCGAGTTATCATTTGAGAAGTATTTCTACCCGAACAACCTATGCAAATGGTTCGTCTGTTACTCCAGGACCAGCAGTCAGTTCTAATTATCCTTTGGGGTATTTCAGGGAAGATTACGAATACATTCCAACATCGGTTGGAACTCCTGATTACCTCGATGAACACAACGGCAGGTTTTGCATCACTCCGGAATATCCATTAGGTGTCTATTGTTATTTCGCAACGGTAGATGAAGGTTGGAATTCTGCATATCCATATTTAGTGGGACCAACTTATTATGGTGTCAAGTCAGCATCGAAAGTTATGTCTATTACTGAAGCAACAACTATCTATTCTCCTACAACAGGAATCAGTAGGCAACCTGAGGAAAAACCAGAGTTCAACATCTTTGCCGCAAGCAACCAGGATCTGATTGTCATACAAAGAAATACATTGAACCTGGAAAACCTCGAAGTTGAATTATATAATATTTCTGGTAAACAGATTGAGAAAACTTTTTTATACCAGGGAAGCACGATTGCATTTTTTGATACAAAGAAGTTATATAGCGGAGAATATTTTATTCGTATTAGTAATGGTGTTGAAATTTTTAAAGGAAAGGTTTTAGTTGTCAAATAAAATTTTATGAGAGACTGTCTTTCGTTAATAATAATTTTATTGGTACATGTTAAAGTGTTTGCCCAGGCAAATACTAATCCCGTGGTTACATCATGGTTGCGGAATACAACAGTATTCGGACGACATTATGTAAATGGAAATTCAATTCCAATAACGGATAATGTTCTTGCCAATGTTCAAAATGTCCGTTATTCAACGAACTGGGTTTATATAAATACGAATGGAATTCCTACATATGTAACTGGTCCGTTCCTGGATGGTAATCCTTCAACGGCAACATCCCAGAATGCAGTGTTTCGTTTCCCGTTAACTCCAACTCAGAATACAGGAACACCTACATCGACAAATGCAGGCAACATCGGAATATTCATTAATGGAGTTGCATTATTCGATTATCGTGATGGTGTGTCCTGGCAATTTTCTACTTCTTCTTTAAGAGGAGGCCCATTAGGTGGTACCGGTGATGGAGTCTGGAACCGAGATGCAATCGTTGCTGAACGAATAGGATTCGATTGTTCTAAAGGTCACCCTGCAATGGGAAACTATCATCATCATCAGAATCCAAGTGCATTCAAAATGGATCTGAATGTGATTTCAAATGTCTGTGATCTTTATAATGCTGATGGATTGTATACGATAGACAGCACACGACATTCACCATTGATTGGCTTTGCTTACGATGGTTTTCCGATTTATGGTGCCTATGGTTATAAGAATGCAAATGGTTCGGGAGGAATTGTAAGGATGAAATCAAGTTATTCGAAAAGAAACATTACAGTGAGGACACATTATGCAGACGGAACAAATGTTACGGATGGTCCGGCTGTGAATGCAACATATCCGCTTGGATATTTCCGGGAAGACTATCAATATAATCCGACATCTGTTTCCACACCTGATTATCTTGATGAACACAATGGCCGCTTTTGCGTAACGCCTGAATATCCGAATGGTACCTATGCATATTTTTGTACAGTTGATGCAAACTGGAATTCAGCATATCCATATGTAGTTGGTCCTACATTTTATGGTAATAAGACAGCTACGAAATTTACAGGAACGATTACTGAAACGCTAACGACCTACACTACTCCTGCGGTTACAACATTAAACCTGAAAGTTTTCATCGAAGGTTTCTATAAAAATAATAAGGAAATGAATCCTGCATTATATAATGAAAACATTGGTGTGAATGCATTAGTTACGGATACCATTGTTGTAGAGCTCCATTCGACAACATCACCATTTGCATTGGTTGAGAGTGTGAAAGGAATTCTTTTTGTTGATGGTTCTTGTAAACTTTCTTTTAATTCATCCCGCACAGGCAACTCTTATTACATAGTTATCAGGCACAGGAATTCGACCGAAACCTGGTGCAAATTACCTGTAGCTTTTTCTACGGTTACAAATTTTGATTTTACAAAATTTTAAATGCTTTGTTTGCAAAGTACTGATAATATTTAAGATATGTGTGTTAATGCCTTTGAAATCCATTAATTAATTTAATTAGTTTTATAATAAAACAGTAAAATTTATATTAACATTCATGACAATGTTCGTTTTGCCTATATTAAATGTATTAATACATTTGCGTTTAATCGTTCACATTTAGTTTATAAAATATTATTATGAAAAAATTATTATTTACTTTATTTATGATCTCTGGAATTATATTTTCCGGATATTCTCAAAATGCTCGGATTAATTTATATGGTGCTTATGTTTTTGATGATGAAGTAACATCTTCCTATGATTCCTACAATTATTTCAATGGAAAAATAAAAGGCGGCTTTCAAAAAGGTGCCGGTATTGAATTTATGAGAGGCGAAGAATTTGGAATTGAGTTATTATGGATAGGACAGAGTACAACAGTTCCATTATATTATAACTATGGCTACGCTTTCGAAAAACATACTATTATAGATTTGGATCTTAATTATGCAATGCTTGGTTTAACACAACACATGAGAAAAATCGGTTCCAAGGTTGAAGGTTTCGGTGGAATAATGTTAGGATGTCTATTTGCAAGTGCAGAAAATCCTGAGACAAATAACAGCGACAGCGGAGAAAAATTTGCCTGGGGACTAAGAGCGGGAGGAAATATCTGGGCATCCGACAGAATAGCCCTTAAAATACAAGCCCAACTTTTATCAGCTGTTCAATCAGTGGGCGGTGGATTATATTTTGGAACTGGTGGAGCAGGTGCTGGTGTATCTACATATTCATCGATGCTACAATTCAGCATTGGAGGCGGACTCACATTTGCCTTCGGAAAATAATTTTTAATATAACTAATAAATAAAATAAAATGGTAATGAAAAAATTTTTAATTCTATTCGCTGTCGTCTCAGCATTTACATCATGCCGAAAACAGCCTGATTACGATACGCTAACTTACAAAGCAATCGTTGTAACCAATCATGATGCGAAGGCTGTATGGGCAAGTTACAATACTTATTATCTGCCAGGATTTGTCGGTGAAATCGGTGACGATCCACTTGATTCCATTCTCGATGCTGGTCAATCAGCTCCAATTCTCGATGCAATCAGAGCTAATATGAATGCAAGGGGTTATACCGAAACGCTTAATTCAAATACGGCTGACATCGGAATCGATGTTGTTACTATTACTACAACTACTGTTGGAACCTATTATCCCGGATACTGGTGGGGTTATGGTGGTTATTATCCTTACTATCCTTACTACCCTTATACCTATACTTATTCTTATTCAACAGGTACACTAATAATGGATTTAATTGATCTTAAAAATGCTGATGATGTGACAGGAAGAGCAGGAGCACTTTGGACCAGTTTCAGTAACGGTGTTTTAGGAACAACATCTGATACCAAACTTGCTGTTGATGCCATTAACCAGTCTTTTGTTCAGTCGCCTTATATCCAGGCTAATTAATTCACTATTTAAAAACTAAAATCATGATCCGTAAAATATATTCACTCTTAATAATTACTCTGTTAGTTAGCTTCTACGTAAGCGCTCAGGATGGCTATGCGCCAAGTGGCGGAGGACAACCATTTTCTAATTTATTTACCATTGGCTGGGATGTAAATATTCCAACCGGAAATAAATATGTCTCAGACATAAGTTGGGCAGGGGGAAAACTGGAATATCGTAAAATGTTGAATAACGATAAAAATATCTCAGTCGGTTTCGATTTATCATGGAATTCGTATTTCGAATACAAATCGTATCAGACATATCACATAAATGATAATACAGACATCACTACAGATTTGTATAAATACAATTACACATTGCCAATGGCATTGACTGTACACAAATACTTTCAGGGCAATGGAACATTTATACCTTATTTCGGTTTAGGTTTAGGTGCTACATACAGCAGGCCTAGTTTGATATTTAATATTTATGAAATTTACGACGACAACTGGGGTTTCCTTGCACGTCCGGAATTAGGAACGATCATAAAATTCGATCCAACATCTGATGTGGGGCTTTTGCTAGGAGCACGTTATAGCTTCTCTACAAATCAGGCAGAAGGATTTAAAATCGACAACATTGAATCCATTGGATTTAATTTAGGTGTTTGCTGGTTGTATTAATAATATAATTCTTCCAATTATAAAAAAGCTGTTTCGATTGGAACAGCTTTTTTTATTTCCAATAAAAAGAAATGAATGACATTGGTATTAATTAAAAAAATATAATTTTATCCTGAAAAGTTGAGAGTTGAAATTTTTAATATGATCAAATGAAAAACAAATCTAAATTAATTTGTTTTGTCTTTTTTATTTTGGCATTACAATCAAATATTAATGCTCAGGTTAAATTGAATGCAAAATTTGAATTCAAGCAAAAACTCTTTGCATTTGAATCGAGGATAAATGAAGAGAATTTATTTCTTCAAAATTCAAATGATGACACACTATATATCAAGAAACGTTTCTGGCGAGCTGCGGGAGAATTGATGATAGCTCAGGTCATTCCCTGGTCTTATAATTATTTTGTTCGTGATGCTGAATTTGCACGCATCACCTGGGAAAGTATTTGGTATAATATGCATTTTAAAAACTGGGTGTGGGATGATAATACATTCCAGACAAATCAATTTGCGCATCCGTATCATGGCAGTCTTTATTATAGTGCATTTCGTACGAATGGATATAGTTTCTGGGAATCAGTTCCCGCAGCATTTGCAGGAAGCTATATCTGGGAAGTTGCAGGAGAAACTCATCCTGCTTCTCCAAACGATTTACTTAATACAAGTCTCGGAGGTATTTCACTTGGTGAAATGACTTATCGTTTTTCAAACTTGATTGTCAACAATAAACAAACGGGATTTAAAAGACAAGCAAATGAAGTCCTTGCCTTTTTAGTTAACCCGATGAATGGCCTCAATAGAATTATTGACGGCCGTTGGGGGAGAGTAATGGCTAATCCTAAAGACAGAGTTCCTGCCTTTCTTTCCGGAACTGTCGATGCTGGTTATCGTCGTTACAGCAATGAAATAGAAGATGTTTTTACAAAGGGGGAAAATGAATTTTATGTACGTGCAAATATTCAATACGGTAATCCATTCGAAGATTTCGAAAAACCATTTAGTAATTTTTCATTGACAGGTGAACTGGGTGCCTCGGATTCTGCAACGCTTAATAATGTACAAGTGGTAGGTGGACTCTATAGTAATGTTTTAAAGGATAATGAAAAGGTAAATAAATTGATGACCGTTACAATGAATTATGATTATATTAAAAATACTTCTATCCAATTCGGAGGACAAAGTTTTAGTTTAAAGATAATGTCTGATCATAAGCGTGAAAATAATTCTCATATCTATATAGAAGCGGGAATCATCGGTGTAGTCATTGCCGCTGTTCCCGACGATTATTTAAGTTACGGAGAAGGGAGAAACTATGATTTTGGATCAGGGGGAGGAGTGCTGTTAGGAACTAAAATTAATTTGAAAGATAAATTTTGGGTCGGTTTAAATTACAAAGGAATTTGGTTTCACACGATCAATGGCAATCCTTCTGACTTTTTCATAAATACTCTTGTTGGTGATCTTCGCTATTTTCTTACTGAGCAGTTTTCTCTTACAACACAAGCTGGATACATTGTACAGAATAGTAATTACGAAGATTTTGATGATACAGTTAAAAAATATCCATATGGAAGAATTGGAGTTGGATATACATTGGGATCGAAGTAGTGTTAAGTAGAATGAATTAGCTCTCTGGATGATTTTCAATATAATCTAAGTCTATTTAAAACCTTTGATCTTCCTTGGGTACACTTGGACCATCCAGTTTAATTTCGAATTTCAATCCTGTTTCTACTCCGCTAAAATCATCTTTCAATCGACGGGAAATGATTTCCAGTTTATCCTGATAGCGTTCCAAAGTAAGATAATGAAACATGGGTTTATATTCTTTCGATAAATCTGTAAACCCGCCTGGCTTTTTCTTTTGCGGGTGATTTAATCCGCCACCGCCACCAATGACAAGAAAATCTTTCCCTTTAATATTAAAATGCTGAAACAAATGTGCATGACCGGTAATAAAAAGTCGTCCTTTAGAAGATTGAACATAAATAGGAACAAATTTTTGCTGAACTCCAACCGATGAACCAACAAGTTTGCTGTCACTATAAGGAGAATGATGACAGCATATCACAATAACTTTCACATCTAAAGTTGAATCAAGTCTGCTGATCTCGTCCTTATACCATTTATCCTGTTTCCTTATCTGTGCCCTAGACATTTTTGAGAAATTTGAATTAAGGAAAACAGTTGCTATGGAATCTGAAATTACAGTATAACCTGTGTTAACATGATCAGGAAACCGTGCCTGAAAATTTTCTTCGCCGGTTTTTTTTCTTTTCATCAATTCATGATTTCCAAGACATGCATGAACTCCTACGCCTGATGACTGGCACATCACCAGGCAACTGTCAATGGAACTCCAGCGATCATTTCTACACGATAGATTAGTTATATCTCCAAGGAAATACAATTCCATCGGTCTTTGCTTTGCAATGTCGTTTATCAAAATTCTTGTTGCTTCTGTATTGCGATTGCTTTTCATGTAGACATCTTCGATCCACATTGGAGCCTGAGTGTCGCTGATGTAGGCTACAACTTTTCCCGGTGTGGGTAATGTATCTTGTGCATTAATCTTGAAGGTGCAGAAAACGACAAAAATGACCGGTATTATTCTCCGGGTGAAAAAAGAAAAATGTGATTTTATCTTAAACATGAATTAGGGGATAAGAATGGATATCAACGATAATAGCCCTTAAAAATTCTGGCCAAACCTATCTCACAGGCTATATCCAACCTTAAATAAGAGCGCCATATTTTTATCGTCAAGTTTGGATAAAAACATGAATTTCGTTTCTACGCCGATTGAAAGCCTGTTTTCGTATTTTTTCCTGAAACCGAGCGCTCCTGAAAAATCACCAAGCGACACCGTTGATGCGTTTATTTCCTCTGTCGCCGAAGAGACGTCATTAATCAGGATAGTTTGTCCGGAAGCAAAGTTGAAGTAAAAAGACTTCAGGAATTTCATGGAAATCACAACGTGAAGTGGAACTGCATAATTACTGATATCAACTCCAGGGACTTCTCGTGGAGATACAGTGTATAGCCTTGAGTATCCAGTCTCAAATCCAAGACTCAATAAATATTCAGGTTCCCACATGAATTGAGCGGCGATGGAATAGTTTAATTCATTAACATCATCTTTTGCAAGTACAAGGTTATTGAAATAAATATTCGGACCTGCTCCTAAATAAACTGTAAATGCATGTTTCTTTCCGGTCGGGTGTGCATCATTTTGTGCATTTAAATTTAATGCCATCATACACAGCAGGAATAAAATATTTTTTTTATTGAGAATCATTTCACGTATCATCTAAATATAAAAATTAAAACATCGTGTAATAATCGTAAACAACGTAGGCAGGATAATCTGTGATAAATCCATCAAACCTTCCGTTTTCCAAATAGTTCCTGATGATATTTTTATCGTTGAGAGTCCAGCTATATACTTTTATTCCCAGTGAATGAGCCCGGTCGATGTCTTCGAGCAATAGTCCTTCTGAATATCTAGGCCCCCAGTATTCACAATGGTTGTCGATTACATCCTGAAGTTCTAACTCGCACATGGCAGGTAAATCGGTATAAGCAGGCCAGGCATTGTATTGATCGATAACATCCTTTGTTGGTAAGTCGGCAATTATGATAACATCTCTATTAAGCGATGCTGCATATGCATAAGCATTTCTTACAATCGGATCGAGGTATTTAAAAATGTCTTCATTTCCTTTTACATCGAGCCACATAAACTTTAATGTAGTAGATTCAATAAAAGCCCTTAACACTTCTTCGACCGACGGAATTTTTTGACCGTCGCGCAAACGGATGTAGTTGGAGAGTACACTGAAATTATATTGATCATAAGCTCCTGTCAAGGGACCTTTCAATGTCAGGCGTGTATTAATTGTTGCATCATGAATACAAATCGGTACATGATCTTTTGTCATTCGAATATCAAACTCAAGACCGTTAACACCATATGCTTCGTCATTCAAAACACCATCGAGTGAATTTTCTGCATAGGGAGGATTAGCTGTAGTTTGAACACCATGATGGGCAAAGATTGCAAAGTCATTATTTATATCGCTATCACCTTCTTTATCCAGGATGAATTGTGAGAAAGTTCTGTTAAAATTTATTGTCAGCGAACGGGTGTATAGATCAATATCCAGAAACACACCCTCGAGATTGATGCTGTCTGGAATTTGATTTACAATTAATTCTTGGGCGCCTTTATTCCAAGGAATACTAAAACCAATTTTCCCTTGTGTTTTATTTTCTGAATATCTCCAGAAGCCGGCAAATTGAATGGAGCTATCGACTGGATTAAAGCCATATTTAAGAATCATAAAAATTCCACTCTGGTTACTAAAAAATGAAACTCGCTGGTTAGATGTCTTGCAAACAAATTGTTCACCCAGGTTGCCGTTGCCTCCTGCGAGTTTATAAATTCCTTCCATGTTTTTCATGACGGTATTCGAAATAGGAAGAGTATTCTCCAGGTTTGTCTCGGGGTTAAAAGGGGGAAGTGTTATTTCATTTTTTGAGCATGAAAAAAATAGTATTAGAAAAAGAATGACTGTTGCGAAAAAATATTTCATCATAATTATTTAGAAATTTAATCCAAGTTGAACTTCCGGAACATCATATCTATAAGAATTTACAGGGAATGCTGGCCAGGCAAGAATATGATATCGTAGGTAACTCCACTTAAATCCAACAGACATTACTCTGTCGTTTGTTATTCTCTGCTCAAGATTTAAAGAGAAACTATAGCCATTCATGAAGCTCTCATCAAATGTAATTACATTATCGCCACCTCTTAAATACAAAACGTCTGTCCAATAGAGATCGCTGCGAAATGTAAGTGCCATGGTTTGGAAACTATAACCAAATAAAAATGTTGGCTGATATTCCCAACCTGTCAATTTTGAATTATAACCGAATTGTTTTAAAACGCCATGATTATAAACAGCCTGGAGGCCAACTCCAAAATGGCACTTATCTACTGAGTAATTCCAAAATGGTCCCAAAGTAACCCGGTTAGAAATAAACAATGTAGAAAGGCTAGCCTGTAAATTGAATCCTTTAGGTAGAGAATATTTTCCGGCATAGGATATCATTGGAGCTTTTATCATGTCGAGCGACCAATCTTTTGGAACAAAAATGCTTAGCAGGGTGAGCGCAGACGAATATTTGCCAGATGCCTGACGCTCTGGTAATAAAAAACTTTCATTTTTAATATCAAAACTATCTTTTACAGTTTCAACATTTGATGTAGTAGTCTCGGCTTCCACGTTGGAAAAGCTAAGAGAAAATATAAGTGAAAAAAATAAAAATATTACAGTTTTATTCAGTGTAAATATATTCATGATATATTTATTGGTATAAAAAAATGAGATTACAATGTAAAGTAAATATTATTACATTAGCAAGTTCAATGTTTAAAAATTTAAAAAACCAAAAATCATGAAAAAAGTTATTGCCATTGTTTCATTCGTATTTTTAATGAGCGGATTGTATGCACAACAGCATACAGAAATTGAATTAATAAGAAGTCAGTACAAAACTGATAAGAAAGCAGTCGTTTCTGAATATCTTAAATTATCCAATGAAGATGCAGCTAAATTCTGGCCCATCTATAATGCTTATGAGGCTGAAAGAACGGCCATCGGCGATCGTAGAATTAAATTAATTACCGATTATGTCAATGAAAAGCATAAGGGAAATATCAAGAATGCAGACATGATGGTAAAAGAAAGCGCAGACATTCAACGTAAAGAAGCAGATCTTCGTGAGAAATATTATGGCAAAGTGAAAACAGGTGTGAATCCTGATGTGGCCGTAAATTTTTACCAGATCGAAGATGCCATTGCAACTGCTGTGAAGGCTAAGTTGTGGATGGAATTAGGGAATTAAAGTCAAAAGTCAAAGGTCAAAAATCAAAAATAAAATACCCCCATTTTTGACTTTTGACCTTTGACTTTATAATTTATGATCTTCCATTATCATTAACCAATAACCCATTTTTGACTTTTGACTTTTGACTTTTGACTTTTTATTTTAGTCTATACCCCACAGTCAAACTCACAACCTGCGACTTAATTTCAATATTCGCTGCATCAGAGAGGTCGACAAAACCATTGATGAGTTTCAGATCGAAAAAAAGTTTAGATAGATCTGCACCAAAACCAAAAACAAGACTGTGATTATTACTGTTGACATTGCTTGCCTCGAATTCATTTCCATCGATGGAGTATGTTATGTCTGAAAAGTTATTCCAATTATAGCCGGCAAAAATTCTGATATTCCCTAAATCCCTAAGACTAATTAGTTTTAAACCAAGCACGGTTGTCACCTCCATCCCTTTCAATTTATATGTAGCATTGCTGTTGCTTCCTGTATCGCTTACAGTAACAGAAGAACTTTTTGTTCCATACGAAATCTCTCCCTGAGCATAGAGCATTAAAACTTTCATTCGTACGAATCCTCCGAAATTATATCCTGCACCGGAAACTTGGTCGATGAAATCAGGAGTTGATTTTAATGTTGTACTAGTCATCGATACTATAGGTCCGAATGTTAATGGAAGTATATCCTGCGAAAAACATTTTGTTGTAAAGAACAAAAATATAGTGAATGTAATTTTTTTCATGTCGTTCTTGAAATAATTTGTAAAAATATAAAATGCACTTGAAAATGAATCTTCAGTTTATTCTAATGATATTAATACTTTCAATTTAATTATTTCCAAGTATAGAAACCGACCTTTCTATAAGGTTAGGTAGCATCCCTTCGACTCCGCTCAGAGACCAATAGATTTACTTTATTTATGCTTCGACTTCGCTCAACAGAACAACTAACAAATGTTAAGGATCAGCAAATCGAAATTCAATATTCAATATTCAATTTTCAATAATCTTAGTACGCTTCCTGGAAATTAAAATACAATCCATTAGAATCTTTTCCCCAGCCAAAATCAATCCTGACATTTAATCGATGTTCGACTTCGAAACGATAGCCGATCCCTGCATTAGGAAGAGTGTGAACAAAAAATGATTTTCCGGTTTCAGGGCCAATACTACCGACGGCTGCCCAGACAACAAATCCGCTTCGTTGTGCCATGAAAGAATTCCCGTGAAATTTATGCCTGTATTCAACAACTAAATTATTGCTCACACGATCACGGAACCTCAAAGTTCTGTAACCTCGAATATCATTTGATGATCCTGAATAACTTAATTCGCCGTAAGGAACATCTGTAAAACAATGTCTCGCATGAAAATCGATAGCGATTATTCTACCCTCTTTTTTATTTGAAATAGAAAAGTATTTTCTGTATTCAACATCAAGAACCTGGTATACATTCTGGCCTTTAAAAGAATGTCCGTATCTGGTATAGCTAAGTGCAATCATGGCGCCGCTATAAGCATTCTGAGGAAAATCTCTCGTATCGTAAGAAATCGCTGCGCCTACTCCTGAATTTTTATTTTCGGGGCCGTCGTTGAGATAATGTTCGTCTCTTGCCATATGATCATTTATATCATATGCTTTCGTGTAATTGAAATCTGCAATGAAGCCAAGATAAACAGTCTTCGTCACTTTCCACATTGGCTTGCCATATAGCTGCCAGTATATTCTCTTATATTTTGTTGAGTCTGGATAAATGGTATTCAATCCATTTTCATATCCTACACCATAATAATGATCGGCAAGATCGCGGTACTGGAAAATTCCGGTTAATAATAAATTATTGCTCAGGAAAAAAGTAGTCCAGTATGATGTCAGCAGTTTTGATCCATTGCTTGAAATTGTAAATGCAACCGGTACGGATGATCGTGTCAATATTGTGTCAGAAGGTTTAGTTGAAAAAGTTACCAGCGCACCCCCGGAAATTGCGAATTCAAGTTCAGGTGAATAAGCAGGAGCAATGTATGGCGTTAATACCGTTTTACCTTCTTTAATTCGCTTTGCTTTTTTTTCTTTTTTAGTTAGTGGTTTTTCTGCTGATTGTAAACTATCTTTTGAATCCGGCTTTTTTAAATTTGAAATTACTTCATCAAGTTTAATCAAGTCTTTTTCTTTTTCGGCTTCCTGAGCGGACAATCGACAAATAAAAATGATCTGCAAAAGGCAAATTAATGAAAATCGAATTTTATGTTTCAAAGCGATATTTATCTTATCATTCATTTACAAGAGTATAAAATATCGGGGATTCGTACTAACAATTTTGAATTATTTTGTAAATAACTATGTTTATTATTAATTGTTAAAACTAACTTTTTTTGTATGACAAATTATAATTAATAGTGAAAAATAATCAATGTAATTCTCTTCAATATTTCTCCGGAATTTGTCGAAAATAATTAATGTTTACATAAGGTAAATTAATTTTTCCGGTCATGTATTTTATATTAAATTTGGTCGGAAGTCTTTTAATAGTTTATATCTTAATATCATGAAAAAAGAATGTATATCACTTTTAATAATAACTTTTTGTTTATTTAGATTTTCGGCTTTTTCTCAGACTGAGAATAAATCAGGAAAGGAGACTCCTCCAAAAGATACAACACTATTAGGCTTACCCGGAGATAACCTTGATTTATATTTGGTATTAGAGCTTTTTCAGAAATCGAAAACCATTGAGGAGTTTGAGAAAAATTTAAATCTCGAAAAAACAGGAATCAATAATCTTGATTTGGATCTGAATGGTAAAGTTGATTTCATAAAGGTTGAAACTAAGAAAAAGGATGATGATTATACATTTATTCTACAGGTTGATGTCAGCAAGAATGAAAAACAGGATGTGGCTGTTATTTTACTAACTAAAGATAAAAACAAGAAAGTTACCATGCAGATGATTGGAGATAAAGATCTATATGGCAAGGATTATATCGTTGAATTGAAATCTGCTAAAACTCCATCAAGCACTCCTAATCCCGGATACACAGGAAATGATCCCGATACTGTTTATGTGCCTGCAAAAACTACGACAGTTGTAGTTGAACAGGCGCCAATCGTGCAATATGTTTATTCGCCTGCATATGTACCGTATGCTCCTCCATATTATTACGGATATTATCCACCTTATTTTGCTGCATTCACTGTAATGGCTGTTGGTATGTATTGGAGTAGCCATGCCTATCATCATCATCATCATGGTTATGGTTATCACGGAAATACAACAGTGATTCATAATAATAACAATTTTAATAATTATAACAGTAATAGAAATACTTCCAATACTGTCAGGAATAATACAGACAGAGGAAATTATAATCGTGGCAATAATGCATCTCAACGACCGTCAACAGGAGCTGGTGGAGGCGCTCGTCCATCAACACAGCCAGGACGCGGAAGTGGTGCCGGAGGAAGTGGTGGTGTTGGTTCCGGAGCTCGTCCATCAACTCAACCAGCTGGAGGAGGAGCAGGAGCACCACGTGCAACACAACAACCATCGAATCGTTCTTCGGGAGGTTATTCCGGAGGCTCGTCGCGTCCATCAACGCAGCCATCGAATCGTTCTTCTGGTGGAGGGTCGCGGTATAGTGGCGGCGGCGGATCTCGTGGCGGCGGTGGTGGCGGAAGAATGAGCGGTGGTGGTGGCCGAGGAGGAGGCGGACGACGATAGTGTAACGAGGTCTTTATGTATTCGAAGTCTTCATCATTCAACATTCGTTAATCGATGTTCGATATTGTTTTTTTTGAATATCGAACATCGATTAACGAATGATGATTTTAGAAGTTAAGGGAAATAATATCGAACATCGATCAACGAATGGTGATTTTAGAAGACTTCGAACATCGATTAACTAATGATGATTTTAGAAGTTAAGGGAAATAATATCGAACACCGATCAACGAATGATGATTTTAGAAGACTTCGAATACCGAACATCGATTAACGAATGGTGATTTTAGAAGACTTCGAATATCGAACATCGATTAACGAATGGTGATTTTAGAAGTTAAGGGAAATAATATCGAATATCGATTAACGAATGATGATTTAAGAAGACTTTGAATACCGAACACCGATCAACGAATGATGATTTTAGAAGACTTCGAATACCGAACACCGATCAACGAATGATGATTTTAGAAGTTAATGAAACAAAATCAAATACCGATCATGTATGAATAATTCAAAAGTCTGTAAATATTATATCTAATGTTTATTTTTTTGATCTTCCTCATTTTTAATGGCTGTTTCGACACTTTTAACAAAAATTGATATTAATTCATTTGTTTTCTCCACAAGCAAAGCCAAGTTTTTCTTTTTCTCCATAAAGATTTGTGCGAAAAATAATTTTAAGGCAAATACTGCTTTCCCTAAGTTCTTTTAAAACTATTTTCAATTTATGAATGAAGTCCTTACGGGATTCTCCGCTTTGTGCTTCGCCATAATTAAGTGCAGGTGATGTACCGCAACGTAATAGTTGTCCACGCAAATGATTTGCAGCTTTTGTATCTGGCATCGCTTGAGAAATTTCTATGATTAATACTGCAAAATTTATTAATCGTTCTTCCAGATCATACTTGTTTTTCATTTTGCAAATATTTTGCAAAAACAGAAAAACTACAACCCAATTAATGCGGGTTTTTTATTTCGGTATTTATCGAAGTCTTCATCATTCGACATTCGTTAATCGATGTTCGATATTGTTTTTTTTGATATCGAATATCGATTAACGAATGGTGATTTTAGAAGTTAAGGGAAATAATATCGAACATCGATCAACGAATGGTGATTTTAGAAGACTTCGAACACCGATTAACGGATGATGATTTTAGAAGTTATGGGAAATAATATCGAACATCGATTAACGAATGATGATTTAAGAAGACTTTGAATATCGACCAAGACTACTCTTCAATTAAATCCGAAGTACTCATTTCTCTAACGCTAACATACTTGCCATTTCTCTTTTCAAACAAAACCATGTAGTTTCCGGTATTGATCGGCACTGTCGCGGAGTCGACTAATTTATAATAGCCCATTTCTACTACCTGGTTACCATCATTGGAAACAAAAACATCATTTGTTGTAAATGAAATTACATTTCCTTTGGGAGATGCTTCAAAACCGGCTTTTATATAATCTACAATAGCTTCCTTACCTATAAGTGGTGCTTTTGTTTCAGAATAAACCTGTGCATCTTCTGCATAATAGCCAATGTTTTTCATTTCTCCGGAATTGTAAACTGCCGCAAATTCATTTTCCCTCTCCTGGATTTCTTTTTTGATTTGTTCTTTATCGATCGCGCTATGTGTTGTCTCTTCTTTTTTCGAACCGCAAGAAAACATTATTGAAATAAAACTTGATAGTATTAATGCAATTTTAATCTTCGTATTCATAATCGTATTGTTTTTATGTAACACTAAATAGATTTTTCGTAACAACTATAAGTTTATTTAATCAGTAAATTATGCTTGTGTATGTCGTCCACAACTAATTTTGCAAATGCATGAAAAAGTTCTGTAGAAGGTTCTTTTGTATAACTCTTCGATTGCCCAAACCATAGCAAGTCCGGTGCATTCACATCGAATAGACGACTTTCGATAATTACTTCTACATCTGTTACAGTATATCCCGGCGTTTCACGCGTTTCGTAAATAGTCTGATAGTTTAATGAAGAATAATTATAGTAATTGTAATAATTATTATAATAACTATTGTAATAAGGATTATAAGGTGTAGCATATGTACCTACAGGAACCTGCTCTGTTGTTCCGGGAACATAGCGTTCTTTCTCCGTAACATTTGTAACGGCATTTGTAAGTAGCATGTCTACATTGTTTTGGCGAAGCAGATTCACCATCGTTGCTGAATCATATTTCTGAACGTCTGGTTTGAAAACATCCAATGCGGCGATTGCATTATGCCCACCGGCTTTCATCAGTGCAACAATGTCGTTCTCCACGACCATGCGGTTATTTAAATCCTTACCCATGACCATTACCATAACCTTCGGTTGACTTTTAACCTTAGCAGTTTTATTCGACCATGATGATGTCAGTTCGATCTGTGGTGCACACGAAGAGAAAAGAGCAGCAATCAGTGTAAGAAAAGCAAGTTGTTTAATTGATAACAAAAAATATCTTTTCATAATTTATAGTTTAATGCATTCGTGCAAATATAAAAAGTAATTACACATTCAGAATTATAATACGCGAAATATGATATGTTTTAATGTTCAAAGGAAAAGCGTCAACAGACAAATTGCATTTAATCAATTATTACAATATATAAAAATTTATTATAAATAACACACTTCTCTCTAAGATTAGCATGTTAATTTTTTAATTTCTGTTAAATCTAGTGTTTTCAATAATATTTTTTTTATTATCAGAAATTTTAAATAATGTTGTAATAATTATTTATTGATATTAGCTAATTTATAGAGTGTTTTTTTGATTCAGTTTCAATTGCTTTTAAAATGATAATAAATTAAATTTAAAAATAATCACTTCAAATGAAAAATTTCAAAACACTATTAATAGCCGTCATTTTAACGAGTAGCATTTTTGCACAAACCAGAACAGAAAAAGATCTTCTTGGTGAAAAACAAATTCCTAATGATGCATACTACGGAGTTCAAACATTAAGAGCAATTGAAAATTTTCCTGTCAGTGGCGTAAAGACGAATTTTTATCCTGACTATGTTCGCGCCTATGCAATGGTTAAGCTGGCAGCTGCACGTGCAAACACGGATGTTGGCCGGATGAAAAAAGAAAAACTTGATGCAATTGAGAAAGCCTGCCAGGCAGTGATCGATGGAAAATATCATGATCAGTTCGTCACGGATCTGTATCAGGGTGGTGCTGGTACCTCTGCAAATATGAATTCCTGCGAGGTGTTAGCAAACATTGCTCTGGAGATGAGTGGACACAAGAAAGGAGAATATCATATCATTGAACCGCATGATGATTTAAACATGGGACAATCAACAAACGATGTTTATCCTACAGCAATACATGTTGCTTTGTTATTGCATAACGAAAAACTGATAAATGAAGCAAAGTTACTTTCGCAGGCCTTTCATAAAAAGGGAGATGAATTTAAAGACCTGTTAAAGATGGGCCGCACCGAAGGACAGGATGCAGTTCCAATGACGCTCGGCCAGGAATTTCATGGTTTCGGTAATCAGCTTGATGCAGCAATCGAAATACTACATAAGACAGAAGCATATTTGTATGAAGAAAATATGGGTGCAACAGCTATAGGAACCGGACTAACAGCATCACCGGGTTATGCAGAAAAGTGTGCTGTACATCTTGCACAAATTACAGGCAAGCCAATGGTATTGGCAAAGGATCTGATTGCTGCTACAAGCAGCATGCAGTCATTTGTTATGTATTCCGCCGCATTAAAAAACTATGCTGTTACATTGTCCAAGATCAGCAGCGATTTAATTTTTCTTGCATCTGGTCCACGTACCGGAATTTTTGAAATAAACCTTCCGCCGCTTCAACCCGGATCATCCATCATGCCTGGAAAAGTAAATCCTGTAATGCCTGAGTTGATGAATAATATTTGTTTCAAAGTTATTGGTAACGATGTAAGTGTTACCATGGCCTCGCAAGACGGACTTCTTCAGCTGAATGCCTATGAACCCGTAGTTGCTGTTGCCATCATGGAATCTCAGGCGTTGTTCTTTAAAGGACTTCCATTATTCAGGAGAAACTGCATAGATGGTATTACGGCTAATAAAAAAGTGCTCGATCATTACATCGACAGAAGTGTAGGAATCGTTACTGCATTAAACCCTGTTTTGGGATATGAAAAAACTACAGAGCTTGCTAAAGAAGCACTTCAGACTGATAAAGGAATTCTACAGTTGATTCGTGAAAAGAAATTATTGACAGAGGAACAGATTAAGAAATTACTCGACCCTGCTGCAATGACGGGACAAAAGCAATAGTTTTAAGATTATAAATAAAATGCGCTGCGAATGATTATTAAAATCATTTATGATTAAAAACAGAAGTAAACAACTTGAAATATTTTCATGTGCACAAAAGCTTGTGCTGTTATTTCTGTGTTGTCAACTACAATCATTTAGCCAGGAAGAAAAAAAAGAAGTACCAGATGGAACAACTGGTTTAATTTTTCAGGTCGGTTCGGAAGATTACCTCAAAAAAGTACAGCAGCCAAATGAATTTAATGGATCAAATTCAACATGCAGGTTGGGTTTTGGATACATTGGCGACTATGCTACATACAGTTTAGATGATGTATTCAAGCAGCAGATGGATTCAGCTAATTTGAAATTTGAATCCAAATATCAGACGAGAGACTTCCGTGTTATGGCCAGCGGTGTTATCAAAGCAAAAAGAACTATTGCTTGGAAGTTTGCATACATGTATGACGGGAATGAAAAGTACTGGCTGATGAGAGAAAGTGGAATCACGATTGGTGTTCCAGAATTGGCAGGACATATTTTTGTGGGTCGGACTAAAGAAGGTTATTCATTGGTAAAGGTGATGAACGGGCATTCGGGCTGGACCGCTGAAAGGCAGATGGCGCTTGATGTAATTCCGATTTTAGCAGATGGAATTAAATGGTTTGGTTATCTACCAAAGCAAAAAATATTTTGGAATCTTGGTTATTACAATGATTTCATTTCTAAAGGTCAGAGTTTTTCAACGTATGCATGGCAAACCGATGCACGAATTGGCTTCGTTCCATATTACAACAAAGAAAAAAATGAGGTTGTACACATTGCGGCAAACATGCGTTATGGTGCGCCTGTCGGGGGAAAAATTACATTAAAGTCACGGCCCGAATCAAATCCCGCTCCGCAGATTATTAATACCGGTTCATTTCAGGCAAACTCTTCGACTAACATAGGAGCGGAATTCTTTTATAGTAACGGAAAATTTATGTTTGGTTCCGAGGTTGCAGTGCATTCCTTTCAGTCTAATGAATCCGATGATCATAAATTTGTTGGTGGCGATGTGTGTGTAAGTTATTTATTTACCAAAGGAGAAAGACCTTACAATACTATTGGAAATATTTTTGGATTTGTAAAAGTTGAAAACTCTGTTTTTCATGGTGGCTGGGGAGAATGGGAAGCAGTATTACGGTTTTCAACAATGGATCTGGATGATGGTTCAATTCACGGGGGTAAATTCTGGCGCATTACACCAATGGTTAATTGGTACCTTTCAAAAACACTGCGAATGGAATTTGTATATGGATATGGAATTCTTGAACGCTATAACCTGAAGGGTGCACTGAATATTTATCAAGTAAGATTACAGGTATCAGTTTTATAAAATAAATTTTATTAAAATAAATCATATTTAACCACAAAAAAAAATACCATGAAAAAGCTACTTACATTTTTAATGTTACTAGTTCTCACTGCTCAAATTCAGGCTGATTTGCCTAGAGTAATAATTTTAGCAACTGGAGGAACTATTGCAGGTGCAGGTGCATCTGCTGACAGAGCTGGATATACAGCAGGAAAAATTCCTATTGATGATCTCATCGGTGGAATTCCAACAGTTAAAAAAATTGCAAACATTACCGGAGAGCAGATTGCATCGGTCGGTAGCCAGGATATGACGATAGAGATCTGGAAAAAACTTGCTATTCGTGCAAATGAAATTTTTAAGAACAACGAAGCGGATGCCATTGTTGTAACCCATGGAACGGATACACAGGAAGAGACTGGTTATTTCCTCGACCTTGTTATTGCTTCTAAAAAACCAGTTGTACTTACAGGATCCATGCGTCCTGCAACGGCGATTAGTGCTGACGGTCCCAAAAATTTATTTGATGCAATTACAGTTGCTATTGATCCAAAGAGTGTCGGAAAAGGAGTGCTTGTAAGTTTCAATGAAGGTATTTTTGATGCGAGAGAAGTAATGAAACTGAGTACAACAAAAACAAATGCATTTGGTTCTCCGAACACCGGAGCTATCGGACAGGTTTACGATGGTAAGGTCGAATATTATTTATCTTCTGTACGTGAAGTAAATGTAGGCACACCATTCACTGTTGCAGCTGATACAAAATTTCCAAGGGTAGACATTGTTTACATGTATGCTGATGCATCCGGTGATCAGATCGACATGCTAGTTTCTAAAAAAGTTGATGGAATTGTTATCGCTGGTGTAGGAAATGGAAATTTTAATAAGGCTTTTACGGATGCTGTGAAGCGTGCTGTTGCAGCAGGTGTCATCATTTGCCGCGCAAGCCGCACTCCTTCGGGAAGGGTTGTTCTTCATGATGAGATTAATGATGATGAACTGGGAACAATCGTTTCCGATGACCTTACTCCTCAGAAAGCAAGAATATTATTGATGCTTGGATTAATGAAGACTAAGGATAAAAAACAACTTCAGAGTTATTTCTTTAAGTATTGATCATTTTAATTAATCATATAAATTATGAAAAAGATACTAAATAAGATAATCGTTCTGGTATTATTAATCGTACCCGTTGCATTAACTGCACAAGTAAAAGAACGACAAACGGGTGATACCACCTACTATAAAACCCTGATCCCTGAAGCAAAACAGGGCTTGCTGAAAAACATGAGCATGATTGCGAATATGAATTTTGCTCTTCGAAATGAATTTGAGAACGAAGATTATATGGGAACCAGATTTAGGAATGAACAGTTCAGGCTTGAGTTTCGCGGTAAAGTACATGACAAAGTATATTTCCGTTTCCGCGATCGATATACAAGAGCACAAACTTCGGAATCGATTGATAACTTAAGTCGCTCCGTTGACCTTGCTTATATTCGGGTTGACGTGAATGATAAATTTAATTTCTCTGCAGGTAAATTGTGTGCCGACTGGGGTGCTTTTGAATTCGATTATAATCCGATAGATATTTATGAGTATTCCGATATCATTGAATATGCAGATAATTTCCTGACAGGTGTCGGAGCAAGTTACATGGCCAATCAAAACCATCAATTTACAGTACAGGTTTTAGATTCGAGAACAAAAAGTTTTGATGAACTATATGGAGCTCAACCAAATTTTACAGAATCTAAATCACCTTTAGCATTCGTAGCAAACTGGCGTGGAAGTCTTTTTGATGGAAAGGTTAAAACCATTTGGTCGTATGCAATACATAATGAAGCTACGGATGCAAGTATGAATTATATTGCTCTTGGTACGGAACTAACGTTAAACAAATTTGTGATTGCATATGATTTTAAATACAGTAAAGAAGAGCTTGATAGAACCCATATTATAAGTGATGTCGTGCCAGATGCTATTTATCCATATGCTTTAGCTAATACATTATATATTGGACATTGGGTGCATCTACATTACCGGTTATCGCCAAAAGTTAATCTGGCATTCTTTGGCATGATGGACATTGCTAATTGGGAAAACAGTCATAACGATCCGCTCAATACATCTGGTGAAGAACACATTCGTACTGCATTAGGTTATATTCCTGTATTCGAATATTACCCATGGAGTGATCTTAATTTGAGGTTCTTTGCCAATTGGGTTGGTCGTGTGTATAATTATTCCGACTATGCAAAAAGCAGGATGGGAGCTCAAGATTATTCAACAGGAAGATTTACAGTTGGTTTTGTAACTCCATTGGGAATATTCTAAAAAGTTAGTTTCGAACAAATATTCTTTTCGAAACTTTGCGAATGTTGCATGCATTGCGTTTGAACATTGATATTATCTTAACGCAATGCATGCAACATTCGCAAAGTTTAACAACGAAATAAAATCCATTGTACTTCGGTTCGTATTTTCGCTTTTAATATAAGATCCGATATACTTTGTTTACTCCGGTTTTTTTCGATTACAAATAAAATTCGCAATGTAGGAGTTTGGCATTGTCATAATTCTGTTTTATTCGCTAAAAAGAATTACAATCGAAATCAATCATTAATATCATTCGTATTTTTAATTATTAAAAAAAATCGAAATGAAATTTTATGATTAAGAAAGCCATAATAACACTTTTTCAAAGTCTCATTTTTATTTTAAGTTCAAACAATTTATATTCTCAATCCGAAATTAGAGGTAGAGTAGTAGATGCGATTTCAAAAAAACCAATTCCACAAGCAGAAATTTCTGTTTATTTCCTGTGTGGCGTTTTAAATAAAGGGATAACGAATCTTAATGGATACTTTGCTATAAAAACAAGTAGGGCTTTCATTGTCGATATTGTCTGTTCAAAGAAAAGATATAAAACTCAAGTAATTCAAAATTTCAGAACTTCTGAAAATAGTGTTGGATTTGTGAACATCTTCCTTGGTAAGGGAAAGAATCTAAATAATGCAATTATTGAAATTGATACTCTTGAATATGAAGACCCGTTTAATTACATAACGAAGCTTTTATCATTTGAATATATTATTAATAAACCGAAATGTACAGACACTTGCAACTGTGTAAAATCGGTTTATAAGGCTACTAACTTGGCTTCTAATTCAGAAATAAAAAACAGTTATGATTCAATAGTCATATTATGTAATCAATATTTTATTGCTTGTATTGGTAATTGTTCATTTTGTAAATATGTTTCGGAGCCTATTAAAGTAACACCAATGTATTCTTCCGGAAACGATTTTGTAATCCAATATTCATTTGTGCTGCCTCAGCAATTTCCAACTTATATTCAGGGAAAGTCAACTAATGAAAGTATATCAATTGATTTTACTTTTAATGTAAAAAAAGATGGAAATCTTGAAATTCATATTCCAATTAATATTCCAGATTGTAGTGAATCGCCTCAATGTGGGTTTATAATTACGAAATTACAAGCTGAAAAACTGGCTAAAGAAAATAATTTTATTGCCTCAACAGATAAGTATCTGATAGAAAGTAACGGAATAGAATGGGTCCTGAGAAAGTTGACAACTACTGGTGAAGAAAGATTAAGAATTAATATGAAAACTGGCGCTCTGAGTAAAATTGAAATTGCGCATCGCATTGATTAAAAAAATGTAGAGTAACAATTATTTACTTTAACCGTACTTCGGTTCGTACATTTTACTTTTAATAAAAGCGCCGATATCCGATGGTCTTTCGATTCCAGCTAAACCACTATCAAATATTTTTTCTGCAACCTTTATTGCAACATTATAGGAGACTTCTAATATATTATCAATCGTCGGGTAGATCAATCCTTTTTTATAATTCTCTTCTGAAACCTGTTCTGCTACCGCTTCGGCTGCAGTGATCAGCATTTCGTCTGAAACCCTTTTTGCTTCCGTTGCAAATATAGCGAGGCCCATTGCCGGAAAAATATAAACATTGTTTCCCTGCCCGGGAATGATTGTTCGTCCTTCGAAAACTACAGGGTCAAACGGACTACCGCTTGCGAAAATGGCTTTCCCTTTACTCCACGAATATGCCTGTTCGGCTGTACATTCAGAATGCGACGTGGGATTCGAATACGGAAAAATTACCGGTCGTTCATTTATATCGCACATGTTTTCAATCACCTGTTGATTGAATGCGCCGCCAACCGTACTCACTCCAATAATTGCTGTTGGTTTTACTTTAAGGACAGAGTCTGCAAAATCTTTTATCGGTTCGCTTTCATGTGCGAAGTCTTTTTGATATTCTGCAAGATCTGTTCTTGAGCTTACGAGCAAACCATTTACATCATGCATCCAGATATGATTCAGTGCTTCTTCTCTTGTAAGTCCTTCTTTCTGAAATTTGCGAACAAGCATATCTGCAATTCCAAATGCAGCAGCCCCTGCTCCTAAAAAAAGTATACGCTGATTGATAAACGGCTTTCCGGAAAAACGACTTGCTGTTATGATACCGGCTGTGGCAATAGCGGCAGTTCCTTGTATGTCGTCGTTGAAGGTGCAGAATTTATTACGGTATTTATCCAGTATACGAATTGCATCCACCCCGGGAAAGTCTTCCCACTGAATGCAGATTTTTGGAAAGACCTCATAAACTGCATTCACAAATTCATCAACAAAATCATCAAACTCTTTTCCTCTTATTCTTTTAGTTTTGAGTCCTGGATAAAGTGGATCATTTAGAAATATTTCATTGTTTGTGCCCACATCTAAAATAACAGGTAATGTAAACTCCGGAGGGACACCCGCGCAACTGGTATACAAAATAAGTTTGCCTATGGGAATGCCGATTCCGCAAATCCCGAGATCTCCCAATCCCAATATTCTTCCGCCATCTGTTACAACAGCAAACCGCACATCTTCTACAGGCCAGTTCTTTAAAATATTTTTTATGTTTCCTTTTTGTTCGATCGAAATAAACAGTCCTCTCGGACGACGTGCAATGTGACCAAACCGCTGACAAGCTTCTCCTACTGTCGGAGTATATACCAGGGGTAAAAACTTTGAAGGATTACTTATGATCGTTCTGAAGAATAATGTTTCATTACTGTCGAGGAGATTATTAAGATAAATGTATTTGTTAATCGGTGTGTCGAAACTCTCCAGCTGTTCATTCACACGGAGAATCTGTGTTTCTATCGTTTCAATCGAATCAGGAATTATTCCTTCGAGCCCATAGTTTTTTCTTTCTTCAACAGTGAAAGCAGTCCCTTTATTTTTCCGGGGATCCCGAAGTAAAGAATAACCAGTAGTTTTCATTTTATTAAAATTATTATGTCATTAAAAGAATCCACAAAATAGTAAGCAATGGTCCAAGCAGACCGAAAATTATTCCTGTAAGTCTGAAATCTTTTTGTTTAAGGAAACCTGTGTTATATACAACAGCATTTGATGGACTCGATGCTAATAATAATAAAGCTGCCGATGAGGAGAGAGCAATTATTAAACCTGTTTCTAATTTTAAATTGGGAAGAACTGTGATGCAAATAGGAACTAACAAGGTTGTTGCTGTTGAATTGGTCATTACAGTTGCCAGGAGCATTGCTAAGAAACCGAAAATCCAAAGCAATACAATGCTGTTCAGATGCATGCTTGTAAGTATTTCACCGTAGTGATTTAACAATCCTGTATGCTCAAGTGCAAGTCCTAGCGATAAGCCTCCTGCAACAAGTAATAATGTATCCCAAGCTAAGCCCTGAACATCTTTCCCCGTCATCACACCTGTAAGCGTTAGCACAACAACAGGCACCGCACAAACGGCAGCCACACCAATTCCATGTAAAGGAGTTGTCAGCCATAAGCCAATGGTAACTAATATTACTCCTGAGACTATATTCCTATGTAAAGTAGACTCAACTGAATTATCTTTTTTCAGTTCATCAAGAAATGAAATAGAGATGGGGGTGGTATCTTTAATATAAGTTTTAATCAATGCAAAACAACAAGCTGCATTAACGATAATTGCTATTGGGAGACCATAAATTATCCAATCGATGAATTCAACTGAGATGCCTGCATTTTGCAAGACTCCAACTGCAATTGCATTTGCCGGTGTGCCAATGATCGTTGCCATTCCCCCGCAAGTGGATGCCACCGGAATTCCAAGCAACAATGCTTTCGATATATTTGAATTTTTGCCGAGTGAAGTTAACAGGGGCATTAGTGCTGCTAATACCATCGTAGTTGTAGCGGTGTTCGATAAAAGCATGGAAGCAATCATCGTAGTCGTCATGAGACTGATCAATAAATTTCTTGGATTTGTCCCGGCAAGTTTCAGCGTGACCTTGAAGAGGGCTTCATCCAGTTTTGTTTTAGCCATTGCTTTAGCCAGGAAAAAACCGCCCAGTAAAAGCCAGATTATGCTGTCAGAAAAAGTCTGAACATATGGTTTAATATTTTCAGGAGCGGAATTGAAATATTTATTACCGAGAGCAAAAACTAAAAAGGCAATTATGAAAAGGCTTACGGCAAATGCAGGTATAGCTTCAGTAGCCCACAAACCAATTGAAAAAAACAAAATAAAAATAACATACACCTGTGATTCGGAGAAGCCGGGCTCTTTAAGAAAAAATGTAATTATAAGCGCTAGTGCAAATGACAGGAAGAAAAATAAAATCGATTTACGCCTTTCTTCCTTGTGGTCGATTAATTTTTCAGTCATAAGCCTGAATTGAATATTGATTATATTATTTAAGTAAAAAAGATTGTAAAATTAATCCTGCAATCGTAGCAGCAGCAGCAGTGACTATTCCCGGCAACATGAAACTGTGATTCAAAACATACTTGCCGATTTTTGTTGTTCCTGTCCGATCGAATTGAATTGCAGTGAGCAGGGTAGGATAACCCGGAATAAAAAAATGTCCGTTCACTGCAGGGAAAATACCTACCATGTAAGCAGGAGATAATCCCAGTGATAATCCCAACGGCATTAATGCTTTTGTAGTTGCTGCCTGGCTGAAAAGCAGAATGCTCAGGGTAAATAATGCAAAAGCAAAAAGCCATGGATAATTCGTAACCAGTTCGCCAAGCGTACTTTTTATTACTTCATAGTTGTGGTTCATAAACGTTCCACTCATCCAAACAACACCGAAGATTGCAATTGCTGCCTGGCCTGCTGATGAAAACAAACTTGCTTTAGTTACTTCACTTGCTTTAGTGTCTGCAAACAAAATGATGAGACCAGTTGCAGCTAGCATGATCATCATTATCATCGATGGCATCTGAACCTGTCCTGAAGCATTCACGGAAAAGTTAGGTGTAAATCCTTCGATGCCTGCGAATGAAGGAAGTAATCCCGGAAATGAACCAAAGAGTACAACTGCAAACACGGCAATTGCAAATATGATGACAGATTTTACAGCTCCTTTTTTAAGTGGCTTAAGCGAATCATCTCCGATACCATCAATCGATTTTGCAAAAGCCGGGTCTTTCATTTTTTCTAAAAACTCCGGATCGTTATTTAATTCTTTACCTTTTTTTAAAACAAATAATACTCCAACAAGTACTCCGATTAATGTAGATGGAATACAGACCATCAATATATCAGACAACTTAACTCCACTAGCACCAAGTACTGTTAACAAAGCAGCAGATGCAGCAGAAACCGGACTTGCTGTAATTCCCATGTGAGCCGCTGTTACACTCATGCTCAATGCACGTTCCGGTCTGATACGTGCTTTGATTGCAACTTCAGAAATAATCGGCATAATGGAATAAGAGATGTGAGCAGTACCAGCAAACAATGTGAAGATGTACGTAACGAACGGACCAAGAATAGTAATTTGTCCGGGATTCTTTCTAAGGATTTTTGCCGCGATATTAACGAGGTAATCCATTCCTCCTGCGGCCTGTAATGCAGCTGCAGCTGTTACTACACTTAGTATGATAAGCATTACTTCCAGCGGCGGATCCACTGGCTGCATTTTGAAAACAAGCAACAAGATCAGTAAGCCGATCATTCCCATTACACCCAGTCCGATGCCCGACATTCTGGCACCAATAAAAATGCATATCAATAAAACTAAAAGTTGAATAAATATCATGCTTGTTAAAAATTAAAACAAATCATTATAGACAAATTTGTAAAATTAATTTCAAATATATCTGTCTTTTTAAATTAAAAATACATATTCAATATAAGTTTTTTAATATGATTATTTATTTTAATTTGCGATTTTACGCATCAGAGTTAATATTTTATGAGACTGATATTAATATTTATTTAATCAAATAAAATTGAAAAGATAATTTCAAAATGAAATCAATCAGGACAATTTCTTTTCAAATTAATTTTTTATTGTTTTTTTTATCAATTATTGTTTTACCATTTAAATTATTTTGTCAGCAAATAGATTCATTGGTTCAACCAAATAAAAAACGTACGACAGAAATACCGCTTAATAAAACAAGTGATTCCCTTGCTTTAAAAGAATTAAAATTAAATACAACATTTCCCGACACTGTATTTTTAAAAAATGGAGACAAGGTAACGGGTAAAATATTATCCTTTGAGCAGGGCAGGTTGAAGATAGATGGACAGGGACCGGGAGTTGTTTCTATAAAGTGGTATAAAATATCTTCGATTAGCGGTGGAAACAGGATTTACAAAGTAGATGAAATTAATGGAACAAAGCACATTGGTAAAATTGAATCTGCTGCTGATACAGGAAAAATACATTTGACGAATGAAGCACAACATGATATATTAATTGAAGACATTATTCGTATTTTTCCACTCGAGGAAGAATGGTATCGTGGTTTTAAGGGTACGCTCGGAGCTGGATTGAATTATGCAAAATCATCCGATGTGCTGACTATCAATGCGGAATATAATCTGTATTATGTTGTTAAAAAATGGAGATTCATAAATGATTTTTCTTTTATTTCTACCTCTGAAAGTAATGAAAAAGCTTCATTGAGAACACAGGTTAATTTGCAGGCGATTTATTCTTTGCCTAACAGATGGCTTTTGTACGAAATAAATTCATTCAACCGAAATGATGAATTAGGAGTTAAGTCAAGGTTTTCATTTGGTGGTGGTGGTGGAAATAGTCTTGTGCAGACTGAATGGCAGCGTTTACTGATTCTTACCGGATTAATTGTAAACCTTGAAAAAGATATTGAAACGAATAGTATTTTTTCAAATGTTGAGTGGCCCGCTACATTACAACATACCATTTACAAATTTGCCAGGCCGCAATTATCATCGTCAACCTCAATAACCTCATACGTTGGAATTACTGAAAAAGGACGTCATCGAATAGATGCCAGCGTTGATCTTACATGGGAATTCATCTCGAATTTTAATTTACAACTTTCTTTTTACTATAACTACGACAATAAATCGATTGAAGGGAAAAATACTAAGAGAGATTATGGAACTGTGTTATCATTGTTGCTGGATTTAAAATAGATCAGCATGTCCTATCAGAAAATTAATTACTTTGCCCGAAGTTTCAGATGATGTCCATTATTTAAACCTCTAAATAAAATCTCATGTCGAATCCTATTAATTCATCAGCATATAATTTCGAGAAAATAGTTGATATCATTATCAGGCTGGCAATTCTATTTTTACTCGTTGGATGGTGCCTTGATATATTAAATCCATTCATACTGATTCTGATTTGGAGCGCAGTTATTGCCATTGCAATTTATCCGCTGCAAATGACAATATCAAAATGGTTTGGAGGGCGAAAAACACTTGCGGCAATCGTACTTACAATCGTTATGGTAAGCCTTCTTTTAATTCCGGGAATTATTGTGACGGGATCTTTGTTTGATGGTATTCACAAAGTAAAAGAATTATATGCCGAGGGTAAATTAGTTGTTCCCGCTCCCGGAGAACGCGTTGCAAATTGGCCATCGTTTGCAAAACCAATTGTAGATTTTTGGCAACTCGCTTCTGATAATATCCAGGAAGCCGCTTTGAAATATTCAGATCAGATTAAAGCAGCTGGCATTTGGTTTTTGTCAGCACTGGCAGGCATAGGGAAAGGACTATTGCAGTTTGTAGTATCAATTATCATCGCATGTGTCATGCTTATTTATTCAAGTGATTTGTCAAAGGCTGCGAAAAAGATTTTTGTTAACCTCGCCGGAAAAGACGGTGATAAATTTTCTGCGATTGCAGTTGGAACAATAAGGAATGTCGTTAAAGGAATATTAGGTGTCGCAGTGATACAAACTACAATGGCTGGGTTGGGATTTTTTATTGCAGGTGTTCCTTTTGCAGGTATCTGGACAGTGATTTGTTTAATACTGGCAATCGTCCAGGTAGGTGTCGGGCCCGTTGCAATTCCAATCGCTATCTATATGTTTTCTGTAAGCGATACACTTACTGCAACTCTACTCGCAGTTTGGTTACTCATTACTCTTATTTCTGACAACGTATTGAAGCCAATTCTTCTAGGTCGCGGTGCACCAGCTCCGATGCTGGTAATTTTTATGGGTGCAATCGGTGGATTTATCTTCAACGGTTTTTTAGGACTCTTTTTAGGCGCTGTTATTCTTTCCATCGGCTATAAATTATTAATAACATGGATGAATAAAGATGCAGTAACAATTTAAATAGCTATTTCATTTTTATTATTAATTAAAAATATTGTCATGAAAAAAATTCTCAAACCTGGAATTCATTGGCTCTTGATTTTTATTCCTGTCACATTTGCTTTGGAATTTTCTCATGCATCGGCACCACTTATTTTTTTCTCCGCCGCTTTGTCGATCGTTCCTATTGCGCGATTGATAGGAACATCTACCGAAAATCTTGCTACCTATACCGGTGATGCTGTCGGCGGATTGTTAAATGCAACCTTTGGAAACTTACCTGAGTTGATTATTTGCATCATCGCATTAAATGCAGGTCTCTATGAAATGGTATTGGCTTCTCTTGCCGGGGCAATCCTGGCTAACTTACTTCTGGCAATGGGAGTTTCGTTTTTAGTCGGAGGACTAAAGTGGAGCATTCAGGAATATAACCCTGTAAGCATAAGAATGTATAGTTCCATGATGATGATTGCAGTTATAAGCCTTATGGTTCCCAGCGCTTATAGTATTTTCATGGGCAATGAGGTTCCAACGCGAGACGAAAATTTGCTTAATGCATTATTGTCTGTGGTTTTACTCATTACTTATATTTTGTATCTCGTATTTATGCTTAAGTCGCATCCTGAATTTTTCAGAAGCGAACAAAAAGAAAACGATGAAGCACACTCACATGGTGAACGCTGGTCGCTCAATCGTTCATTGATTATGTTGGTCGTTGCTTCTGTCGCTGCAGCTTTCATGAGTGAGGTGCTTGTTGGTGCTGCTGAAGAAACCGGTAAGGTGCTTGGCATGTCGAGCATTTTTATCGGTGTAATATTCCTGGCCGTCATTGGTGGAGCTGCAGAGAGTATTTCCGCAATTACCATGGGTGCTAAAAATAAAATGGATCTCAGCATTGGTATTGCTTTAGGAAGTTCAATTCAAATTGCAATTTTTATTGCGCCTTTGTTGGTTTTGATAAGTTTATTTATCGGTCCACATCAGCTTAACCTGACTTTCTCGAGGGCCTTGATCGGGACATTATTTCTAGCTGTATTATTAGGTGCGATGATTTCGAATGATGGTCGATCAAACTGGTATAAAGGAATACAATTAATAATGGTGTATTTGATTATTGCAATGATGATTTTCTTTATTCCGGGTTAGAATGAAACACTCAGACTTTTGGAAATTGCGCACAAAGGAAAGCTCTGTTTTGAACAGGGTTGACAGGACGTCTGAAATTTTATTTGGTCTGATCATGGTGCTCACATTTACCGGTGCAATAAGTGCGGCAACGGATGGTAGAGAAGAAGTAAGCGAGTTGCTTTGGGGAGCACTTGGATGCAACCTTGCCTGGGGATTTGTTGATGCCATCATGTACCTTATGAATGTTGCCATCGAACGTGGTCATGCATTTTCTGTTATTCACCGGATTGCAAATACGGATAATTCAGAAACAGCACGGGAAATTCTTGAGGAAGAAATTCAACCTGTAGTGTTTTCGCTCATGGAAAAAGAAGAGCTTGATCGATTAATCAATCGGCTAAAACAATTACCGTTACCCGGAAGAAAATTGATCTTAAACTGGAAAGATTTATTTTCTTCATTCCAGATTTTTTTACTTGTCTTTTTTTGCATTTTCCCTGTGGCACTTCCATTTATATTTTTTGATAATGTGGAATTTGCCATGCGAGCTTCAAACGCTGTTGCATTACTTTTGTTGTTTATCGCCGGGTATAAACTGGCAAAGTACGCGGGCTTCGGGAAATTCCTGACAGCATTAATTTATACCGGCATAGGTGTATTTTTAGTTGCACTTACAATGGCATTAGGAGGATGAAAAGGAAATTATGTTTTTTGATTTTGTTTTCATGCAGCTTATCAATGAGTTATTGCCAGGAAAATTCCTCCGACTCTTCTGAATGGTTATTCAATACTGATGTGAACTTTTATTTTATCCCCGACGACTTTTTTATTCTCCCGGTATTGCGTGCAGATAAAAATAATTTACACCTGGAAGCAAGATACAACTACGAAGATTTTAAAACCTTCTCTGCCTGGATAGGATATAATTTTAGCGGAGGAAATAACCTGGAGTATATTGTAACTCCCATGATTGGAGGAATTGTAGGAAATACAGATGGTATTGCTCCCGGACTTGAACTTACATTCGAATATAAAAACTTTGAATTGTATAGTGAAAGCGAATATCTTTTTGATATGAAAGAAAAAGAGAATAATTTTTTTTACAACTGGACAGACCTGACGTATTCTCCGAATGATAATCTATGGTTTGGTATAAGCGGACAACGTACCCGGCTTTATAAAACAGACTTGGAAATACAAAGAGGCGTGTTTGCAGGACTTAGCATTAAAGAATTCGAACTCACAACTTATCTCTATAATTTGTTTTTCGACGATCCGTTTTTGCTTGTGACTCTTTCAAAAGATTTCTGATTTATTTTTCTTCTCTTAATGGTGTATTCCATTGTTCTTTTGGAATTACTTTTGGAGATTCCGGATCACCTTCATAGGCAGGAGTCATAATCTGCACGTCATTCTCATTGAAAATATCAAGAATGTTTTGAATTAATATATTTTTATAAGTCTGCATCTTACTCACATCTTTACAATAAACATTAATTTCATATCGAACTGAAAAATCGTCAAGGGAATGTTTGAGTACGTATGGAGGTGGTTGTTTTTCCAAACCTTCAGTATGGTCGGCCGCTAACTTTAACATGGCATCAACCTTCCGCCAAGGAGTTCCATAGCCTATACCGACTGAAATATGAATTATAACACCAAGATCTTTTGCCCGAGTATTATAATTAATGATGTTACTGTTTAACAGAACAGAATTAGGAATAATTATTTCCTCGTTCTTAAAAGAGCGTAGTCGTGTAACCAGAAGTTTTTGTTCTTCAACAAAACCGATAAAGTCATCAACCTTAATTCGGTCGCCTTTCTTAAACGCTCCTCTGTATGTCATCGAATATCCGGCAATCAGATTTCCAATAAATGAAGATGAACCGAGAGAAAATAGTACTCCGATGAATACGGTCACTCCTTTGAATGCACTTGTTTCGGACCCAGGTATGTAAGGATATGCAACGATGATTGCAAAAGCAACCACAAACATCCTTAGAATTCTGTAAGTTGGCATTGACCACTCCGGATCGAAATTGGCTAATGTAATTCCTCCCTGGTTGATGCCAATGAAAAACAATTTGATAAGTTTCAGAATATATCTTGTAATTAAAAAAATAACAATGAGAAAAGCGAGGCTTGGTAGAAAATTGAAAAAACCTTTTCCAAGTGAAATAAATGGAGTTGTAAATAAATTAAGTATGTAAACTGCCGCTTCATTGGTCCAAGGAAATAAGGCAAGAATGTAATTAATAAAAAAAGCAACAATAGAGAAAACGACCATTACCTTAATTATATTAAACAAAACATTAAAAGCCTTCCATAGATGATTTGATTTTATCAAATTGAAAGTCTTGCTTTCCATACTTTCAATTTTATTTTTAATACGTAGCTGTATTGCTTTATTTATTTTCCTTATCAACCATAGCAATACAAAAATCACAATGATCATTACAGCAGCTGCAATCAACGCACGCCATACATTATTTATTACAACTGGTTGGCTTCTGTCATGCCGGTATGAAATTATTGTCTGACTGACTTTTTGTTTAATGATCTGAGCGAGTAAATCTCTTCCTATATTTTCTGTTTCTGCATCTGCTTCATAAACATTCATGATCGGTTGCCTTCCGGCGAAAATTCCCATGAAGTTTTCTCCTTCAATTATATTTACTGAGTCAGGGGAAATTGCAGGATTTGCCGCTGCTTTTTTGATTCTATTACTAATAGATTCGGCTCTGATATCAGCAGGGAAAGCGGAAACTCCACGGACATAAAATAATATTACTCCATCAACTTTAACGGGAGCAATATTTTCACTTTTACGTTGTAATTCTACATCTACGTCACTCGATTTTTGGGCGTATGATAATTTTGGAGAAAGAGTAAAAACACAAATTGAAAAAATCGAATAAATCAGAACCCAAAGCATTCTGCATTTGTAGAAACCAGGGAGATTTTTCATTTGATTGCTATTAAGTTATTATAATATTAGTTAACAAAAACCAAAAGGAGCTTTCAGATGGTTGTAAATTTCCGTAAACAGTTGCCCAATTTGTTCCATGCCTTTTCATTAAAGAAGAAATCAAGCCGATTAAACCTGCACAAACAAAATTTTGCATTCGAAATATTTACTATCTACTCAATTCCAATATTCTTGATTTATTTAAACATTCCTCTTAGGTCCTTAATTCTTTCATTCGGCATATCCATACTTATTAAACCGCTTCGCGGCCTATCTAAATCTATAATGTTGAAAACTGTAATGGATAACATGGTTGCAAGTCCGAATACCAGTATCCAATCGACATTCTGATTCTTATTATCATATCCTAGAAGAAATGATGAACAGAAACAAAGCCCAAACAAAAAATACATAATAGAATCCGGCACCGTTGATTCGCTCGAAGCTCTTCTTGTTGTTGTAATATCAATCATTGCGTTAACGGCAGGAATCATCTGGCTTGTACGGGATATTACATTGTTTATCCGGGCGTCTGTAGAAACAATCTTCCAGATTTCTTTACTGATACTATCTGCTTTAAAAAAGTGAAAAACAATTTTTTCTAAATCCATTCCTGCTTCATAAAAGCTTATGCGTTCTTCAACATATTGTTGGAAATTATTCCGCAATAATAGACGGATACTATCAGGATACAGGTCTGTTCTTAATATTGCTGTTCCAATATTGTTTGCTTCGTCAACAATTAATTCCCGTCTCTTATCATATCTGGAGCTCGACATGCTGAAAGTAAATGCCAGTAATAAACCAAGTAAGCCAAGTAATGTGCTGTTAATTGTGCCAAGATCGACCTTTAATAAGTCAGGATCTTTTTTTAATACACGGATTCTTAAACGATGCCCTGCTAAATAAAAAATAATTATTAGTATAAAAACTATAAGCGCTAAAAGTGTAGTTGAAGTGGATTGGAGAAAAGTAAGTGTTAACATGATATTTATTTATACTTAGCAACATTCAAATATACAAGATCGCTTTACATTTAATTTTTTTAAGAAATAATTTTTCTAAGATAAGGCATCCATTTGTTTTATATATTGGGACTCTTTTTTAATTGTTAATTTAATGCCCGACAAAATTTTAACTATTTTTAAAAACAGACTTTATAAAAACAGATTTTATTTATTACTGGGTGCTCTTATACTGGAATTTTTTGTACCTCCCTTGGTTTATTTCCCATTAATAAAAATATTATTCAAGATAATTACTACCACAATACTTCTGATGTCTGGTGCAAATTTTATTCAGAAGAAAAAGAAACAGCTGCGGAATTATTGGTTTATTTTTGGGTTTATAAATATTGGCATAGCGATTTTTTCCGAAATTGATCCTGGAAATGTTTTTTTATCCTCATGCAGGTATTTATTATTGTTTGCATTTTTTATTGTCATTACAATAAACCTTCTCCAGCAAATTTTTTCTATTAAAGAAGTTACTATCGATGTAATTATCGGGTCATTTTGCGGATATCTTCTTTTAGGCATTATCAATTTCTTTTTATTTACGTTAATAGATTATTCCAATACAAATGCATTTTCAGGATTGACTGATGATCTTTCTTTAAGGATTTCGCAGATATTTTATTTTACTTTCACATGCATGACAACAATTGGCTTTGGAGATATTTTACCATCGAATCTATTGAGTCAAAAGCTTGCGGTTTTTACTGCATCCATCGGCCAATTTTATATTGCAGTTGTAGTCGCAATTTTAGTAAGTCGTTTTATGAATACATCAAAAAATAACAATGAAATCGGTTGAAATGAATTTATTAATTGTTCATTGTTTATAACATTTGTTAATTTCAATCGTGATAAACTGGCATAATTGCTTGTTGATTTCAAAATATAATTACATTTGTTCACTCCAGTTTAATTCAAATTATCGATAATATGTTGTCTAAATTTTTACCTCTTTTATTGATATCCACTGTACTTTTTTCGGCCAGCGGATGTAAAAATAAAGAAGCAGCGAAAGAACTTGTTTTGGAAGTGCCGGTAGTAAAAGTGGTAGAACAGGATGTTCCATTGTTATCAGAATTTACAGGGCAAACCTACGGCGAATCAGATATTCAAATTACCCCGCGTGTAAAGGGATTAGTAGAGAGTGTGGATTTTAAAGAAGGATCCTTTGTGAAAAAAGGACAATCGCTTTATACAATTGAGCCTCATACTTATAGTAACGATGTAAATGTTGCCGAATCTAATCTTGCAGAAGCAAAATCTATTCGTGCAGCCGCTAAATCAGATTTCGAAAGGATAGATCTTCTTGCAAAAATTAATGCTGTCAGCAAACGCGAGTTAGAAGGCGCAAAAGCAAAGTATGAATCAAGCGAGGAAAAAGTTAGTGCTTTAGAGGCTCAGTTAAGAAATGCAAATATTGATTTGGGTTATACGCACATTGTATCACCCATTAACGGCATTATTGGAATTTCCAAAGTGCAGGTGGGAGATTATGTAAGCCCCGGACCTTTGTCAGCTATCAATACAGTTTCTTCCACTGAAAATATACGTGTACGATTTACATTGAGTGAACAGGAATTTTTAAGATTATTTCGTGAGGCTAAAAAAGAGAATTCTTCTTTACAGGGCGGTAAGGATATTGAGTTGATATTATCGGATGGCTCTGTATATGAACAGAAGGGGGCATTTCGTTTTGCCGATCGCCAGGTTGATCCATCAACGGGTGCAATAACACTCGAAGCACTTTTCCCAAATCCAGATCAACTTTTACGCCCAGGACAATTTGTAAAGGTTCATGTATCTGCAGAAGTTCGTAAAAAAGTTTTATTAATTCCACAGCGCTCTGTTATTGAAATGCAGGGGATATTCCAGGTTTTTTTATTGGGAGCAGACAATAAAGTAAATATGAAAATAATTCAGACTGGACCTTCTTACAAAGATGCATATATAGTTGAGGATGGTTTAGCAGAAGGTGATAAGATTGCCATGGGTGGAACACAATTATTGAGAAACGGTAGCACAATTACTCCCAAATTAACAGAATGGCAACCGGGAATGCCCGCTGCGGAAACCACCCAGGCCAAATAATTTTAGAAACTATTTTATATGGGAGAATTTTTTGTACGACGACCAATTGTAGCCATGGTAATAAGCATTATTATCGTGTTGCTTGGTCTGCTCGCACTTAAAAAAACACCCGTAGCCCAATACCCTGATATTAATCCGCCAGTTGTTAAAATCACAACGACATTTACAGGAGCTAATGCACTTAATGTAGAACAAGCAGTTGCTACGCCAATCGAACAAAAAGTGAATGGCGTCGAGCAAATGCTTTATATAAAATCCATCAACACCTCTGATGGTGCTCTTACAATTGAAGTAACTTTTGATGTTGGTACGAATCTCGACAATGCCAACATGCTCACACAAAACCGGCAGGCTCAGTCGGCGCCGTTTATGCCACCGAGTGTAAAGCAGCAGGGAGTTGTGGTTAAGAAATCACTTTCTTTTCCGATGATGTTGTTTACAATCACATCAACAAATCCAAAATACGATGCAAGGTTCCTAAATAATTTTGCCAACATAAACATTGTTGATGCATTGGCGCGTATCAAAGGTGTTGGTGAAGTTGCACTATTTGGTGGAAGTGATTATGCGATGCGTATCTGGTTAAAGCCGGGTGTGATGAGCAAACTTGGAATTACGGTTGAAGATGTCAAGAATGCATTGAATGCTCAGAACATGATCAGCCCGGGTGGAAAATTCGGAGCCGAACCTGCGCCACCCGGAACGGAATTCACCTATGGTATAACACTTCAGGACCGATTGGTTACTGAAAAACAATTTGGAAATATTGTTGTGCGAAGTAAGACCGACGGTTCGCAGGTATTGTTAAACGACATTGCAAGAATTGAATTAGGTACGGAAAATTACAGTTCAACCGGAAGAAGAAATGGTTCTGCCAGCGCTGTAATTACATTATTCCAGATGCCGGGCAGTAATGCTCTTGATGTTGCTGAAGCAGCAAAGAAAGCTATGAAGGAAATGTCGCAGAAGTTTCCGAAGGACATAGAATACCAGGAATCATTGGATACTACTCTTGCAATCACTGCCGGCGTTGAGGATATCGTACACACACTTTTTGAAGCCGTTATACTTGTAATTTTAGTTGTATTTATTTTCCTTCAAAACTGGCGCGCAACTTTAATACCTCTCATTACCGTTCCTGTTTCATTGATTGGAACACTTGCGGTTTTTCCAATGCTGGGATTTTCGATTAATGTTCTTTCATTATTAGGATTGGTTCTGGCAATCGGAATCGTAGTGGATGATGCAATCGTCGTAGTCGAAGCAGTAATGCATCATATTGAACATGGAAAAACTCCTCGCGAAGCCACGCTGCAGGCGATGAAAGAAGTATCGGGACCTGTAATTGCGATTGCATTAATTTTAATTGCAGTGTTTGTTCCCGTCGCCATGACTCCGGGAATAACAGGAAGATTTTACCAGCAGTTTGCCATTACCATTGCAGTCTCGGTTGCCTTCTCGGCATTTAGTGCATTGTCGTTGAGCCCGGCTCTTTGTGCTATGTTATTAAAACCATCAAAGCCTGTGAGTGAACAAAAAGGATGGCTTGCAAGATTTTTTACCGGCTTCAATAAGTTATTCGATAAGGTAACCGGTGGTTATTTAAAAAGCGCAAATTATTTCGCGAAAAAATCAATGCGCATTGTTTTATTACTTGTTGCAATGGTTGGAATAATTGCCTTATTAGGGAAACAAATTCCGTTAGGATTTATTCCTGAAGAAGATCAGGGGTATGTCTTACTTAATATTGCATTGCCACCCGCATCTGCTCTTCAGCGTACCGATGAAGTATCCAGGAAAGTAGAAAATTTTCTTTCGAAAGAAGAATCGATTTTAGCATACACAACGGTCAATGGTTTTAGTATGCTTACTAATTCCTATCAGCCAAACAATGCATTTATTTTTATCTCATTAAAACCATGGGAAGACAGATCTGAAACTGCGAAAGAGTTAGTCGATAAATTAAATAAAATACTTTCAACACAAATTACAAATGCAACAGCATTTGCATTCGGACCTCCGGCTATACAGGGATTAGGTGCCTCTGCAGGATTTAGTTTAATGTTGCAGGATAGAGGTGGAAACTCACCACAATATCTTGCACAGCAAACACAGGCATTCATTGCAGCTGCACAAAAACGCCCGGAGATAAAAAGGATTTACACAACTTTTAATGCCGCAACTCCTCAAATAAAACTGGAGATCGACAACGAAAAGGCAATGAAAGTAGGAGTGCCTGTTTCGAAGGTTACTGAAGCGCTCGGTGCATTTTTGGGTGGAACATATGTGAACGATTTCAACCGCTTCGGCAGGCAATATAAAGTGTATCTTCAAGGTGAAGCAGCTGAAAGAACAAGACCTGAAAATTTAAATTTAATTTATGTAAGAAATAATTCAGGAGAAATGTTGCCTGTATCAACTGTCGTTACTGCAACAAAAGTAATGGGCCCGGATTTTACAAACCGACTCAATCTATTTAGAGCAGCTGAAATTGGAGGAAGTCCTGCTGATGGATACAGCAGTGCCCAGGCATTAACAGCACTTGAAGAAGTAGCTAAAGAGGTTTTGCCTTCAGACATGAGCTATGATTATATCAATCTTTCATACCAGGAAAAACATTCACCGGGCGGTGCTACTGTTTTTATAATGGCATTGGTATTTGTGTTTTTAATTCTTGCTGCACAATATGAAAGTTGGAAATTGCCTTTCAGTGTATTACTGGGAACACCGTTTGCAGTGTTCGGTGCATTCCTCGGATTGTTCCTGGCAAGATTCGGAAACGATGCTTATGTGAATAACGTGTTTGCACAAATCGGGTTAGTATTGTTGATTGGATTAGTTGCAAAAAATGCTATTCTTATTGTTGAGTTTGCCAAAGTAGAATATGAAAAAGGGAAACCGCTTTACGAATCTGCAATGCTTGCTGCTAAATTGCGCTTCCGCCCGATATTAATGACGGCATTTGCATTTATCCTCGGAGTTGTGCCTTTACTCACGGCAACAGGTGCAGGTTCGCAAGCACGTATTGTAATGGGAATGGCTGTATTTAGCGGAATGCTTGTAGCAACAATTCTTGGTGTACTGATAGTCCCCGGCTTATTTGTTATGATTGAAAACATTGGCAAGAAGAAAAAAGATTCAGAGTTTCCTTCAAGCGAAAATAATACGCATTCCTGAAAATGAAAATCATGAAATGCATATACCGTAGCTTTGTAAAAATCAAAATTGATAGGAAATATCTTTTTGTTTTTTTCATTATAGCATTTATTTTTTCGGGTTGTCTTGTCGGACCAAAATACAAACGACCCGAAAGTCCTGAGTTTTTAAACTACACCGGTCAAGATACAACAGCAGATTCTGTTTCACTTCTTTCATGGACAGAAGTCTATAATGATCGTGAACTTATAAATCTCATTAATGAAGTCCTTGACAGTAACCTGGATTTGATGACTGCTGTCGCAAGAGTTGAAGAATCAAGAGCATTCTATGGATTTTCAAAAGCAACACGCTGGCCTTCTGTAGGCTATAATTTAAATGCATCTTCCAGAGAAATTAGAACCAATTCAGGTGCTGCAGGAGCTGGAATAGATGGAGAAGTATACAGTGGTTTTGCAACCATGAGTTGGGAAATTGATTTGTTTGGAAAACTTCGACATCAAAAAAGATCTGCATGGGCACAGTTTCTAGCTGCAGAAAATAATGCCCAGGCTGTTCGTGTGAGTTTGATCGCACAAACAGCAACCTTATATTTTATTTTGCGTGATCTTGACCACCGACTTGAAATTGCAAAGCAGACCGTGCAGACTCGTACAGAATCATTGAAAATTATTTCAGATAGATTCGAAAATGGTTATGTGGCAGAACTCGATAAGTTACAGGCTCAGCAACAATTGTCAACCGTAGAAGCAATTATTCCTAATCTCGAACGGCAAATTATTTTTACACAAAATGCATTGCGTGTTCTAACCGGAAAACCACCAGGACCTATAACAAGAGGCAGAACTAATTATAACCAGGATCTTCCCGTAGAAATTCCCCCAGGCATTCCTTCCGAGTTGTTGCAAAGGAGACCTGACATCGTTGCAGCAGAACAAAATCTAATTTCGCAAACGGAACAAATCGGAGTAGCAACAGCTCTGCGATTCCCAACTATAAGCCTTACTGGATTTTTAGGTTTTGCAAGTCCACAGTTGAGTACTATCACCGATCCTGAATCATTTGCAATGGGAATCAGTGGAGGATTGTTCGGCCCTGTTTTTGAATTCGGAAAAAATAAAAGAAGAGTAGAAGTACAAAGAGCTCAGGCCAATCAATTCAGTTATCAATATCAGAAGATTGTAATAAACGCTTTCGCCGAAGTTGACAATTCATTAGCCGAACTTCGGACATATAAAACAGAACATGCAGCATATGCTGCAGAGGTAGCGGCAGCAGACAAAGCCTATACTCTCACACAAGCCCGATATGATAATGGCTATTCTGATTTTCTGGAATTACTCAATCAACAGGATATTCTTTTAGATGCTCAGCTGAATGAATCAATAACTCAAAGCCAGCAGAACATTGCCGTTGTTAATTTATTCAAGGCATTAGGTGGAGGTTGGGATACCAGATGATAATTTGAGTTTGTAGCCTGAGTCAGTTTCAAATGGTTAGAATTTTATATTTCGTGGTTTGTTTTCACAACAGACACATTAAATTTCGCTGACTAAAAATCCAGGCAATTATATTTTATTTTACATGCGATAGTCTTTTAATTCATTTACCTTAGACATAAATTCTTTTATCATGTCAAAAAAGAAATCAGGAAAATCCAAATTATCTACAGTCGAGAAAAATAAAACTGTATTAGATAAGAAAACAAAACAGAGCAGTAAAAATAAAGAGCGCTTGGATAAATTTGGATCGATGAGCAAAAAGGAGATTATTAAAAGCGCTGAAAAATTTTCCAGCAAATATTGTGTAGGTGATGGCAAAAAATTTCGACTTAAAGATTGGAAGACAAAAGCGGATTTAAATTTAGGATCCGATGATAAGCCATTGATGAAACAAACGCTTCAGATAGGGATTGAAGCACTCGCCACCATGCAGAATATATTATATGCTCAGGACACCTGGTCATTGTTATTGATTTTTCAAGCCATGGATGCAGCCGGTAAGGACGGAGCAATTAAACATGTAATGTCAGGGGTTAATCCTCAAGGTTGCCAGGTTTCATCATTCAAGGTTCCTTCATCGGAAGAACTTGATCATGATTACTTATGGCGTTGTCAAAAGCATTTACCGGAGCGAGGACGTATCGGTATTTTCAATCGATCCTATTACGAAGAGGTTTTGGTCGTAAGAGTCCATGAGGAAATATTAAATTTTCAAAAACTTCCTGCTGAACTCCGGGATAAAGACATTTGGGAAAACCGTTTTCAGGATATCCGGAATTTTGAAAAATATTTAAATCGAAATGGAACTATTGTGATAAAATTTTTTCTTAACGTCTCCAAAGATGAGCAGAAGAAACGTTTCATCGAAAGAGTGGATAACCCTGATAAGAACTGGAAATTTAGCACAGCAGATGCAAAGGAGAGAAAATTCTGGAATAAGTATATGGATGCTTACGAGGACATGATTAAAAATACTTCGACGGAAAAATCGCCATGGTATGTTGTACCTGCCGATAATAAATCCATGGCACGAATCATCATTGCCTCTGCTATCATTAATGCATTGGACAGAATGGAACTTGAATATCCTAAGGTTGGAAAAGCTCAGTTAGCCGAACTACAAGCTATTAAGAAAGAACTTTTAACAGAAAAATAATATTTAAATCCGTCGCCGGAATTTATTTTGTAGTTTTCTTACCCGGAGGAAAACCATACATGATCTGCGCAACTGCATCGGCAATCGTTGCATCCGGATTTCCTGACGGAGCATCGATTTCTTTATTCCCTATTCCCTGCCAGATTAGTTTTTGAGTAGATGCATCAAGGATATCAACTATGATCGAACCATCCTTATATTCATACACATTCATCGTTGTTGTAGCACCATAACCGGTTCCCCAACCATACGGTCGGTAATATCCTCCATAACCATATGTATTAGAAGAAATAGATTGCTTGTCCTGTAAAATGGCTGTTGTATTAATAAACAAATCAGGTGTGCTGTCGTTTTGGACAAAACCTTTTTTATTCATCTCATTTTTTATTGATCTTAAAATTCTTTCCTGATTTAGCTGACTGATATTGTCAGTCACTTTCATTTTATAAAAAGAATATGTTTTGTATTTGGTAAAATCTACAGACTTATCAAAATCGGTTGTAACTTTCAATGTATTGCAACCGGTCAGAAAGACAATGAATAAAGAGGCTACTATTAAAGGAAAATATTTTTTCATTTTATTTTTGATTTATTTTCGTTTACAATGATAGTTTTTTTATGAGAAATTTAAAATTTATTTGAATTATTTAAAATACCATGTTAAATTAAATCCGAATACACGGTTATAAGAATTAGATGTAGTATTAGGTAAAACATTTGTCAATCCCATATCATAAAAAAAATGTCCTTCATAATTTTCGCGGAAGCCAACACCAAGTTGAAATACAAGTCCTGCATCTGAAGATTTCATATCATCTCCAGTAGCAGTTCCCCATTTAATCTTTATTGATTCTTTATAGCCATTCGGGTAGTACGTCTGATTGCCAGCAATTCCAAAAGCATAATATCCTCCTCCTCCAAAAAATATTTTTGTATTTGTAGAAGAATTAAAATTAAACCTGACTACCAGGGGAAGCTCGAGATATAGAGGACGAACAATAGCCTTATGTCCATATGAATCGAAATAGGTATAACCTTTTCCGCTAATTACAAATTGCATATGGAAGTCTATTCCTTCTGAAATTGCAGTGAGTCCGGAAAACCCTGTATTAAATCCGAGGCGAGAATCTGTATTTGAGTTGGCAAAATTAATAGCTGAAAGCTGTGCACCAGCTGTAAATCCGAATTTCATTTGTGCATGAGCATTAACACAGATAATTATAAAAATGAATATCAGAATGTTTTTCATTTTAAATTTTGTTAAAGGTTCAATCGGTGCAATGAAATAATTATTATGAATGAAAGTTAAAAATAGATAAAAAAATTAATAGTAAGTCGAATTATTATTGTTAAAATGACAGTAAAATATTTTTTTGAACCATCTAATATTTATTAGCTTGCTTGTTTGTATAGGACTATAATTCCGGAGATAATTCGTTTACAATTGACGGAGTTTTTAATTTGTAATTTAATTTTCATCTGTGACCGATGAATAATAAAAGCCGATTTTCTAATACGCTTTTGCGAATACTCAAGATCTTCGGCATTACGATCGGTTCCTTGTTCATATTGTTTTTCATATTCATCTGGATTGTTTATATGAAAAAGAATGCATGGCTTCAGGAGCAAATTCAATCGTATCTAAAGTTGTCCCAGTCCGGGCAAATGGTAATCGATAATTTAAACCTGAAATTATTAAGAAATTTTCCAGACGTAACTATTGAATTAAAAAATATTAAATATTATGAGCATCCTGATTCATTGAGAATGAGTGATGAGAAGCCTATATTAAGTGCAGAACGCTTGTATGTAGCATTTGAATTGATACCATTACTCGACAATGAATTAAAGATAACTGCAATTAATTTATCCGGCGCCCAGATCAATATTATTGAATATTCCAATGGTAGATTAAATATTAATAATGCATTAACAAGACCATCAACCGTAAAAATTGTTCCACCCATAGTTAAAAAAGATAGTTCAAAAAATAGTTTATCGCCCCCCAAAGCTCAGAAGCTTAATAAACCAAAAACAGCAATTCATCAAAGAACTCCATTACAAATTAATTTAAAAGATTTAGAGTTTTCTGAAATTCAACTTTCCTGGAAAAGTAAATTCAGGACGGATGTCGATTCAATATTAATTAAGAATTTAGACGTTGAAGTAAATACTAACGGTAAGAATTTAATAGCTCTCGCCAGAAGTATCTATATTATTCAAAATATTAATTCATTCCCTGTGCCTTCGGGGCAGCTGACGTTAAATACAATAATTAATTATAATACTCAGAGTAAATTAGCTGAAATTAAACAATGCGAAATAATTTATGATGTAATTAAAGCTTTTGCCAGCGGAAGTTATTCGTTTTCTGACAATCAAAAATTAAATATTTCTATTGCGGCTTTCTCGAATGATCTGACTTTTCTTTCCAGTTTCTTTAAGCCCGGTTTAATCAAGCAGAATTCTGAATTACTGAATAGGGGTAGTATTTATTTAAAAGGGAAAATTTATGGTGAGTTAAAAAATCAATCACCGCAGTTTGATTTTATTTTTGGATTAAAAAATCTTAACCTTCGATTGCCTGGAGAATTAGGAAGTTTTAAGGATATAGGATTCGATGGAAAAATTTCTTCGGGTGTTGTGAAAGATCTTTCTAAGGCACATCTTGAAATAAATAATCTTCGGGGTCTTTTGCCGGGAGGATATATAAAAGGGAAGTTTAAGGTAAGTAATTTTAAAGATCCATATTTAAATTATAATCTAAATGCCAGCCTGAATTTAAAAGGTTATGACCAGGTATTTCGAATGGATTTTATCAGCGAACTAAAAGGCACATTAAACCTTTGGGCAAAGTTTAATGGGCGACCGAAACAAATTGCAACTCATGAGATGGATAAAAAGCGATCAAGTTTGATAACATTTAACGGTGTGTCTTTTAAACTTACGAAAACGAAACAACTAATCAGGGATTTGTCAGGGAAGTTGGAGACAATAAACAACGAGTCAACTTTGAAAGAAGTACAATTTAAATATGGCCAGGACGATGTTCGAATTAATGCAACCATGGATAATTTATTATTCCTGGTATTTTCAAATGAGAAGCCACTAAATCTAAGCGGAAATATTTTTTCAAAACAAATTTACACGAAAGACTTAATCCTTGATTCAGCAGGTAATGCGCAGGTAAAAGATAGGTTGAGTGATCTGTCATTTGATTTCAAATTAATGAGAATTACAAACAGCGAGGATAGTTCTGCTTCTGGATTTGTGAATTTTGATATTCGTAATTTAAAATTTAACCTGGATGAATTATCAGATGTCAGAAATATTGATATGAGTGGAAAGTTTGGAAATACTACCGGTGGATTTAAACTTGAACTCAATAGCTTTAATGCACTCATGCCTTATGGAAAAATTGATTTACAGGGAGACATGTTAATCCCTGAAAAAAGAACGATAGAATTTGATGCGAAGATCAAGATGAATGATTTTCCATGGACTTATGTTAATGATTTGATTAATGAGATTAATGACGGGAAGGAACCATCGTCTAAGAATTTACCTTTAGAAAAGATGGAGATAATTACAGCAGATCTCGACTTATCGTCAACCATTATTACTTATCCTTTCGATATTAAAAACCTCTCTATAAGAAATAGTAAAGCACAAATAAAATTTCCGGGAGCGAAAATTGTTTCTGCAGTTAAAATAGATCTTTCTGTCGACAGTCTATATTTTATTCATCCGAATAATTCCGGGAGTATAACTGGTGTGAAATCTGCTTCCGGGAAAATTAATTTAAAGGAATTAAAAATACCAGAGTTGAATTCATTCGATATTCAATTAGATGTAAACGGGAAAAACGACAATGTAAATTTTATTTTTTCAAGAGTAGCTAAATTAAGCAAGAATGAAATAGGTAAATTTTTGCTTGACATTTCTAAGAAAGAGCCAGTATATAAATTGCACTATGATGTAAAGGGTGCAGACCTGGCATACTTTATAAAGAAATTGAAAAAAGGTGAATTGATGAAAGGCAGGATTGATTATACTCTTGATTTGAATTCAAACGGAACTGACTGGACGAAGATTAAGAAAAATATTTCAGGGACAATTGCAATTAAAGGTGATTCGCTTTTATTGTCGGGTGTTGACATAGATGATTTGATTTCAAAATTCAAGCAAAGCCAGAATTTTAATCTAACCGATGTGGGTGCTGTTTTGATCGCTGGCCCGGTTGGACTTGCGGTTACGAAGGGACAGGATTTTGTTTCACTTGCCCGGATTAATTTTGATTCAAAGAGTAGTACTTTAATCAGAGTTCTTAATTCAAAATGGCGATTGGAAAACAGAGTATTGATCTCTGAGGATGTTGCTATCTCAACAAACCTTAATCGAATTGCACTTGATGGCCGGATTGATTTTGCAAATGATTCTATTCCGGGAATTAATATAGCAGTTGTGGATAAGTATGGCTGCAGTTTAATGCATCAGAAACTGTATGGGAAATTTAATTCTTTACAAACAGGTAAATTAAACATGGCTAAGACCATTTTCGGCTCAGTAATTAATTCTGTAAATTCTGTTGTGGGAAAAGATTGTGTTCCTGTTTACACAGGCATTGTTAAAAACCCGGGGAAATAATTTATGATTATTTCTTTGTGAACCCTGTGCTGGACCATTGTGTCCTTTGTAGTTAAAAATATACTTTCATTTCGTCGTATCAAATGTTTATTGAATGGTGATCGTTGAAATTTTACCACAAAGGACACAAAGGTCCAGCACAGAGTTCACAAATTGAAAATTATTTTTTGACATCAAAATCCGAAACCAATATTTACATGTGTTCGGACTTTTGCATCCTGATCGCATTGCATTACTGTAAATTCAAGCGGACCGATTGCAGAATTGAGTCCAAAGGTTAAACCATAGCCGGTAGTAAATTATTATTTGAACTGATGTTACTAAAATCGACACCATGAAAATCATACAAGGCGGCATTAAATCGTCCGGTAAGGAATGCTTTTTTTGCGAGCTTATATTGCAAACCTAGTTGTAAAGATCCTATGCTTCCTGTTTTTACTTCAGCCTCATTCAATCCGGTAAATGTAACCTGGTTTCGAACGATTTCGCTTACTCCGCCAACTAGAAATTGATCTGCGATGTATGGATTTTCTTCAATCAAATATCCCAATGAAAAATTTTGATTGAAAGAAAATCTGGAATTTATTTCAGAATAATGCTTAGCATTCAAATTGATTTTAACATGATCGCCATATTCTGTCTGTAGATTATTACTGTTAACAGTAGAATCCTTATAAGTAATTTCGAATTCCGGATTATGCCCGTACGAAAAACCAATTTCAGTATTTATTGACCAGCCTTTTGTTGTAAAATATTTTTGATTTGTCGTATTCAATGCGAAGCTTAAGTAGGAATACCATGAATCATTATTTCCAGTATATATGAGGCTTGGGGTTTCAACGGTTTTGATTTCAGAATAGATGTGTTGTTGTCCAAGCCCGACATAAGTAAATCTGTTTAGATTATGCTGCAGCTGTATGTCAACAGTTCGGTAAATGCTTCTAAGTGTTTGATATAATCTAAAATCATTGTAAATAGGAAAATCAATTCCTTCATAGTAGAAATCCAGTACAGCCCTGGTCTTTCTTCTTTTACTTATATACTTAAAATACTCGGCGTATAATCTTGGGTTTTCACTGAGAGAAAAACTTACAAAAGACCGGGATTCTTTAAAGAAGAGATCGCGCCATGTTACATTAAATTTCAATGCAAGTTTTGTGAAATCGTTATAGTTTAAAGCGAACTTCATTGCCGTGAGCGGATTTTCTTCGACATCGAAATGCATTTCAGTGCCATTTTCCTTTGCAAGAAAATCGTAGCGAACAATACGGTAATAGCGTGAGCCATAAACCTTCCTCACAGCATCATTAATCTTTGCATTGGAATAACTTTTATTTTCTTCAAGCCCCAATAAACCAAAGAAGAATTTTTCTTCTGTGTTCTTCAATCCAGAAACAGAAAATTTGCTGATGCTCATTGTATTATCTTTAGGAAGCCGGTCTTTAATAAATGGTCTCTTCCCGTAAATAGCATCAAGTGAATCTGCTAATTTTTTGAAATATGGATAATACACTTTTCCAGTTTCGATTCCAATGTCTGTGATAGAGTCTGCTGCTTCGAAACTTCCTGCGGAATAATCTTTTATATCAGGATAAATATACAAATCGCATTTAGCACGGTGCTTTTCATAGTCAGCAGCATCTTTGAAGAATCCTATCTGTAATAAGATGTCGAGTGCTGTTTCAAGCTCGTCGGCTTTCAACAATCCTGCATTCAGATTTACTCCGATCACATAATCTGCACCCATTTCTTTTACATCGAGTACTGGAAAATTATTAACAACGCCTCCATCGACTAATAATTTATTATCGTATTTCACTGGAGTAAAAACAGAAGGAATAGCCATGCTTGCGCGAATTGCAGTAACGATATTGCCATGATCCATGACCACAGCATTCCCATTCGACAAATCGGTGCCGATGCATTTGAATGGAATGGAGAATTTTGAAAAGTCGGTAATGTTGTATACCGGTTTGAAAACATCAGAAAATTTTAACCATAACTCCTGTCCTTCGATGATTCCTTTTCCAATTTTAAACTTTCCGTCTATGTATGGTATTTCGATTGCATACTTTTCATATTCACTTTTTTCTTCAATGCTTATTGCGCTTAGTTGTGGTGAAGTCGAAAATAGTAATCCCCAGTCAATAATTTTTGTCATCTGTTCAATCGTATCGCCAGAATATCCTGCAGCGTACATGGCGCCGATGATACTTCCCATGCTAGTTCCTGTAATATAATCGATCTTCAATCCAGCGCTATCAATTGCCTGGAGAATTCCAATATGTGCAAGACCCTTTGCGCCACCGCCACTTAGTGTTAAACCTATTTTGGGTCGCGAAGAATTTTGTTGGGCGTAGGAAATATTAATCAAAAGAAAAATTGTAAAAATCGTTAATGGAATATTTATTTTCATAATAGGAAATTAAATCAATCGATAAGTTTTAACTTTTCTTGACCAGGATATTTCTTTTCACTCATTAAATTTAAAAATACCAATATTTAATTTTGAAATAATTTTTAAAAATTAAAGCTTTTAAAAATAGTGAAAAATGTCTGCGAAAGTCAAGATTTAAAATGTAATTGAAATACCCTTGATATATTAAATAAACATCATATAAAGGTTTTGCTAATTTTCAGTAATCCCCAATTTTGAATAATCAGGTACGTATACATTTTAACCAACCCACATAAAATGTTCTTTATACCGGTGTGACGAATAATTTAAAGAGACGGATAAGAGAACATGAAAAGAACAGAGGAAAATGGAAGACATTTGCCGGAAGAATTTATTGTAATAAATTAATTTACTATGAGGAATTTGATAAACCAATGGATGTAATTAAAAGAGAAAAAGAAATTAAAAGATTTACCCTGGAAGAAAAGTTTAAATTAATAAAGGAGAAGAATCCTAATTTGCATTTTTATGTGGTGTAGGAGTGGGGACATTTCCTAGTAACCAATTGGATCTGCCGGTGGCAGATGACAATTGGCCGTACCATTTGAGTGTTGTCCACTTGCCGCCGTTTCAACTATATTACATTTATTAAATTCTTTCGGCGGCAAGTGGACGACACATTCTGTACACCACACTGATGATCATCCGCCACAAGGCGGATCCATTAGGTCAAAAGGTAGCTGCATATCAGACCATCATCAACTCCCCAATCTAAGCGCAACACCTCCGCCAATACCAAATTGCAGCATTGAAGAATAAGCACTCAATCCTGCGCCGGCTCCACCTGTTCCGAAATATAAAGAACCACCAACGGATTGTACGGCAGATAATAATTGTCCTTGTAATTTAATGGCTAGCTTTTCAGAAGCCCAAACATTTAAACCTAAGCGAGCTCCCCAGGCGAACTTGGTACCGCTTTGACTTTTTTTCGTTTCAGGATCCTCTACACTCGCAAATAAAGCACCTACCATAAGGCCACCGTAACCTTCGATAGAACTTCCTGGCTTCTGTGCATGTCGTCCAAAACCTAGCATAGCATAATTCAAACTCAAATCTAAATTAGAAGATTTAAACCCACCTAAAGCTGTAGTTTCATAAGTTGTCGGTGCCTTTGTATTCTGTCCGATCCACAATAATTCAACGCCATAAGTATGCTTAACCATAAACTCTATACCGGCACCATATTGAATTCCACCCTTAATTTTTCCTTCGTAATAATTATGATCATCGTATGTAGAACTAAAGCTGTCATCGAATGTATAGATACCATAGATGTTAATTCTTTTTTCAATTAATGGTGGTTCCTTTGGTTGCTGAGGAACCGGCTGTACCTGCGGTGGTGGAGTTGGTTTTTGTGGAATAGTATCTTGTGCTGATACAAACACGCTTGATGTTATTAGAATAAATAATACTAAGAATAATTTTTTCATTTTTTTAGTTTTTGAATCCCGATGGTGCCGGGATGATTTTTGATGTTGGGTTTTTATTTTGTAAAAAAAATATTTAAAACCTGAAACCTAAACGTACCAGGTATCTGAATCCAAAAGTTGTAGTGTTGTTGGTCCCACTCTTCTCATATTCTTCGTCATCAATTACTAAACTGTAACCGGGAATTTTATCTTCTAAAGCATCGTTAATTTTTTTAAATAATTCAGCTTGATCATCAGCATCAAGTGTCGTACTTAATTTTGTTTTGATTGTATATGTTGAAAGTCCAGGTCCAAACAGAACTAGATCAATTGCCAGCCTTCTCCATAAAATAAACTGGTAACCAAATTCTCCTCCTATTGTTGTAATCTTTAAACTAAAGTCAGTGGTTAAATCTCCCTTAAAATTTGTTGTATTTAAATTCCATGTATTCTTCCTTTCAAAATAATTATATGCAAAATATGGAGCCAGATATACACCGCGTGGTGAATGATGTTTGTTTTCATTCGGCAAATAAAAACGGTATTCAACCGAAGCATGAAATCCTGATTCAGTCGAGGAAGCATCTAGATTTATTGAGTCGTTTACATGGACGGTTCCAGGTAAAAGTTTTGGTAACGACAAACGTCCAACATCAATGCAAACACTATGATAATTACCAATTGTTCTTTCATACCCAAAAACCAGTGCCTTCCCTCCAAACAATAAAGGATTTGTAATATTAAAACGCACTGTATTTTTTAATTCCCGTTTTGCTTTGGTGGAATCAACTTGTGAAAAAGAAATATTTGGTATTAGTATCGATAATATAAAAAGTAATGCAAAATATTTCGATAAGTTTTTCATATAATTTCAAATTAAAAGCAAAGCAATATAAAGAATATTATAATATACTACCTACTTTCTGAACAAACTGTTAGTCTAAGAGTTCTAGATTATTAGTAAATTTTAAGGGAAAAACGATATTCCTAAATCTTAGACAAATACCTGTAACTTTTATTGTTCATCTTTCATCAACGAAATTCTAATTGCTTGTCTATAGCCGTTCGTTGTGATTACGCAAATATAAATACCCGTTGAAAGATGAAGGGCATCGCAGGAAATCATTTTTTTGCCCGCTGGTAAATTATCATCTAAAATTGTCAAAATGTATCTGCCTTTGCAATCGAAAATCTGAATATTTGTCGACGACTTTTCCTGAATTGAAAAATGTAAATTGAATTTTCCTTCGTTTGGATTAGGAAAACATTTTAAAGAAGTAAAATTATTTTCACTTTCGTCAATATCATTTAAATATGATGAGATGCCATCATAGATCCAGGTCTCTGCATTCATTGAAGTAATTCCCTGTCCGCCGAAAATTATCATCTTATCCTGAGCAGGAATGTAAATACTTGTATGTCCGTATCGGGCCGATGGTTTTATATTATTCTGTGGCAGTGAATCCCAAGTTTGTGAATCAAGATTAAATGTCCACAAGTCATTTAAAGCACCATTTGTATTTCCCTGGTTAAGAGAGTTGCCGCCAAAGACAACTACACTTCCATTACCACAATAAACATTCGAAGAAAAATGCCGAGCTGAAGGTTTTATAGTAGGTGATAAATTTGTCCAATCATACGTATCTGTATTCATCGTCCATATGTCGTCGAGGTTTCCTGTGCTTTGTCCTCCATAAACAATCATTTCTCTTCTATCTCTTGCAAAACTCTGTGATGTCAGACATCTCAATAGTGGAAAAGTAGATTGAGTGTGGTCTGTCCAAACTTGTGAGTCAACATTAAACGTCCAGGTATCATCGAATCGACCGGAAGTAGTAAAACCTGCAAAAGAAATTAATGATCTGTTCAGCGGATCAAAAACTGACGCGACTCCATAACGTTTCAAAGGTGCACCGCTTACATTTCCATCTGGAAATAGTTCTTGCCAGGTACTGTCATGTAGGTTAAAGGCCCATACATCGTTGTATAACATTGCTCCATTACCCGACCACATTAAAATGCGATTGTAGAGAGAATCAAACATGCAGACATGAGTATAACGTGGGGCAGGAGCGGTTGTTGAATTAGATGGAATAGGTGTCCATGCAAAACTATTCAAATCTAACGACCAGATTTCGTTTGTAAATCCACCATGTGTCATTCCGCCAATCACAATCATGCGGTTATTTGCTTCATCATAAATAGCGGAGGCATTACTTCTCGCTGTAATTGACCCTGTGGTTGTTACTTGTGTCCAATCTTGCGAATACGTTAGTTTAAAAAAAATACAGCTTGAGATAAGTATTAAAACAAGTGTTTTAGGAATATTCATTTTTTAATTACGTGCGATTTATTCTTTCAGATTTAATAAGTAGCATTTTTAAATTAATATAGCCAAAGTTAAATTAAATAAAACCACGGAGGCACGGATTACACAGTTATTCACAGAGAAAATTCTCCGTGTAAATCTGTGTAATCCGTGCCTGCGTGGTGAATATTTCAAAAAGTAATATCTCTACATTAATGATGCTTAAAATATTGAATCTCCCTCTCATGCTTTTTCGCTTTTTCTATGGATGAAAATGTTCCCAGGTTTTTCCTTTTTCGGGTCTTTGAATCAACCTTCCTCGAGTAGATTCTGTATTCACCAGATTTTAGTTTTCTTATCATAACTAATAATTGTTTTGATAAAGAAATCATGAAAAAATTAATACCTGTGAAAATATGATTCGTGCATTCGTGGCAATATTATGATTTTAATTTGCAACGAATGCACGAATATTATAGAGTGTGATTTATTGTAGAGAATTTTATCATTTAAATGTGGAAATATTTTCACCATCTAAAAAAAAGGATTTAAATACACAGAAAAAACACTGGTATGAATATTTTATAATATCAGATGTAAGATTATCAATTAGGAGAGGTTCCCAAAGAGAAATCTGAGAAACAAATCCTTAAAACTTGAACCGGGTAATGCCGGCGAAAGGAAAAAGATAATCAAAAACACCCCTCGCTTCAACAGCGAGGGGTTATTAATCGAACCCTTTAAAATTAAAATGTTATGAAAGAGAATCAAAAAGAATCCAATGTGAATCAAAATCGTCCAATCGACGAACAAAGATCAAATCAATCTGAAGGCCGTAAACAAGAATCGGGCGTAAGGGAAAATGAAAAAGATAAAGATGTTGAACGTGAAGGCGAAGGAACAAAAATGCCAGGACGCGAGACTAAAACTCCGGTAGCTGATTCTCAAAGACAAAGTGATAAGAAATAATTGTGTTTTGAGATCACCGCTGGACTGCGCTAAAAAAATTTAAAAATTATGATTACAATTTTGAATAATATGCCTGGTCCAGGTCCGGTTAAGCCGGAAAGGGATATTCCGGTAAAACCAGATGTAAATCCGGATCCTACTAAACCTAGGCCGGGTGGTAATGAGCCCGAAAAAAATGATCCGACGAGAATTCAAGAACCTTCGCGGACAGATCCAACAAGGATCGACGAGCCATCTCCACCATCACCTGATCAACCTAGTATAAAGTTAATAGAGGTTTAAAGTGTTAATCGATAAAGGTTCAGAAAATCATATCTGAACTTTTGTCGATTAATGTTATCTATATTTAAAATGATGCACAACAAAAACATTAAAAACGAATTCGGCGAATACGTTTCTTTATTACACCAATTTGATAATTTAACGAGAGCTGAAAATTTAGGTAGTAGTCAAAAGTTTCACGTGATCCGAAATGATCGCCAATCATACAACTATAAAAAAGTTGGCGACGAAAATTTTAATCCCTTCTATGAACCGATTTATTATATGATTGATGATAAGTATAGTTCGGAAACGGATTATTCCTTATAAGTCAAAGGTCAAAAGTCAAAGGTCAAAAATGGATTCAACGATAATTCTTTTTTACCGGAAACCAAAACTCAAAACGCCAAACGCCAATCGCGAAACGCGAACCCCAAACTAGTACAGCGTCTCCCTACCCCTGATATTCTTTTATAACTTTTTCCAGATTAATTCCCTTTCCAAGTACCGGTTTAAAAATATCTCCTTCTTTAATTATTCGTTGAACAGAATTGTGAATTGTAAAGTCTGTCATCTTAAGTCCTTTTTTTACTTCTTCCCAGTACAATGGCATTGATACCGTTGCTCCGGGTTTTGGTCTAAGAGAATACGGTGCAGAAATAGTTGCCTGCGGACGATTCTGTAAAAAGTCGAGATACATTTTTCCTTTTCTGGCTTTCACAATTCTCTCTATGCTGGTAAATTTTGGAATTTCTCGTTGAACAAGCGTGACAATTATTCTTGCAAATTCTTTCGATTGTTCATACGTATATTTTGCGCCAAGTGGTATGTAAATATGCATTCCTGTCGAACCGCTTGTCTTAGGATAGCTTGGAACCTTCATTTCATCTAAAATTGATTTAGTGACTAACGCTGCTTCAACCACTAAATCAAAATTGTTTTTGGCAGGATCCAGATCGATGATACACCAGTCAGGATTATCCGGTTTTTTAATTGTGCTGCTCCACGGATTCATCTCTATGCATCCGAGTGATGCCATGTATAAAAGACTTGCTTCATCTGTTGCAACTAAAAAATGTTTATCGCGCGAATCGTCTTCGCTATGATACTTATAAGATTTTATCCAATCGGGAGCTTTGCCTGTAATATCTTTCTGGTAAAAACTCTCGCCCTTTATTCCATTCGGAAATCGATTCAACGATTGTGGACGGTCTTTCAGATAGGGTAGGATATAGGGTGCAACTTGGTAATAGTAGTTTAACATATCACGTTTGGTTATACCCTCTCCCGGCCAATAGATCTTATTTAAATTTGTAAACTTCAACTCATGACCTTTTATTTTTCTTACCTGTGTTTCATCTGAAGGATTTAAAAAGGTTTTAATCGCACTTTCTTTTGCCGGCTGAAGAATATTCCTCCCGGTTTTTTTTGTCTTTGAAATTGTAGTCTTTGTTTTAGCTGGTTTTTCTTTCATAACCTCTTTTGCTTTTTTATCAATTCTCATTCCTTCAAAAGATGGATGCCGCATGATGCCATCGTTTGTCATCTCTGTAAAGCTAACTTCGCAAACAAGAACAGGTTTTAACCATGTAGCAGTAGCATTTGGTGGATCAGGACGAAACCTCGATGGTTTATTTACATCTGGAATTTCATCGAACGGTGGCCTCTTTACTATTAAAGGTTTGAATTTTTTCATCATCTCCTTCTGAGTATTTTCATTAAAGCCAGTTCCTACTTTCCCTGTGTATATTAACTTACCTTTTTCAAATACTCCAACAAGCAATGAGCTGAATAGTTTTGAAGTGTTCTCATTTCTGGTAAATCCTCCTATTACCATCTCCTGTCTTTTGTTTGCTTTTATCTTAAGCCAGTCGTTTGTTCTTACTCCTGGAAGATAAAGGCTGTCTGATTTTTTTGCAATGATTCCCTCCAGACCGATTTTTTTTGCAGCTTCAAAAAATTTAATTCCATCCTCTTCAAAGTTTTCACTTAACCTGATAATTCCATCTCCAGGTATTATTTCTTTCAAAAGATTTCTTCTGTCTGTCAATGGAAGTTTCATCAGATCTTTTCCTTCGAGCCACAGCAGGTCGAAAACATAAAAATATAATTCTCCGTCTGCTTCGCTTCTCCAGTTTTGCAGCGAGCTAAAATTCGATTGACCTTTTTCATCGAGCACGACGATCTCTCCGTCAACAACTGCATTGATGTTCCAATCCTGCACTGCCTTATGTACCGCATAGAATTTCTCATTAAATGATTTGTCATTCCGCGACCGCAGCTCTACTTGTCCTTTATTTATAATTGCAATGGTCCGGTATCCATCCCACTTCACCTCGTATAACCAACCGGGTTTATCAAATGGTTTGTCGACCAGCGTTGCCAGCATTGGAGAAATGCGAGTGGGAATCCTGGACTTTTGTATTTTCCCTAAAATAGATTTAGTAGTAATAGAACTTTTCGTTATATTCTTTCCTGGCTCTAACGTTTTTTTTTTAACCGCAGTTTTTTTAATCCTGTCTTTTGAATTATCCCCATTTGTTGAATGAGATGTATGAAAATTTTTAGAAGTCTTGGTGATTTGTTCCAATGTCTTTTTTGAAACAACAGATTTTTCTTTTTCTAATATTTCATTTGTTGTTGCATACTTATCTTTTAACTTCATAAGCAACCAGCTATTTTCACCACGACCATAGGCTTTTACCAGGGCGAATTCTCCTTTTAGTTTTTTGCCCTTAAGAATGAAATGAATTTTTCCCTGGTTCAATTGTTTCCTTAATGCTTTATCATGTGTTTCTTTATAATCGCCTTCGACTCCTGCTGAAATGTACGTTCCTTCGTCCCAAACGATTACAGTTCCTGCTCCATATCCACTAGGAATTATTCCTTCGAAATTTTTATAATCGTATGGATGATCTTCGACCATCATCGCCAGTCTTTTCACATTTGGATCCATTGAAGGACCCTTTGGTACAGCCCAGCTTTTTAAAACACCTTCCATCTCCAGCCTGAAATCATAGTGCAGGTTTCTTGCATCATGTTTCTGAATTACGAAATGCAATACTTCGGAATCGGGTTTGCCTCCCGTAGGTTCGGGACTCTTTTTAAAATCTCTTTTTTTCTTATAAGTCGTAAGTGCCATAATTCATAAAATTACATTTATTATGAAAGCCTGCTTGAAAATAAAAAAGCAGGCTTTCTTCAACACATAATCAGGAATTGTTTATTAAAAGTTCAATTGTAAAAATTTTATCAGAGGATTTTTACATATTAATCTCTTCAGCTTCTTCGAGAGCGTAATTATTGACAGTTTCTGCAATTTCAGTTAATAATCTATCTGCCTTTTCTTCTTCTTCAAGCGATTCATCAAAGAGTTCTGCAACTCTGTGTTTTCCCATTACTTCGGCCAGTTCACACAAGCTTCCATAAGCGGCGATTTCATAATGCTCGATTTTTTGCGCACCTATGATTAATGCACAATCCCTTACAACACCTTCTTCAAAATCTTCAATGATCGAATAGCTTTCTTCAATCAATCCTTCCATTGCTTTGCATTTTTTTGATTCGCGATCCATGCCAAGCATACCGAAAATTTTCTCAATCCGTTTCGCTTGTTCCTGAGTTTCTTCAAGATGATCACTAAGAGCATCTCTCAGCTCTTCAGAATAGGCAGCATCTATAATCTTAGGTAAAGCCTTGATAAGTTGTTTCTCAGCTCCATATAGATCCTTCAGTTCTTCTTCAAACACATCTTTTATTGATTTGCCTGAATTATTTCCCGATGTTGTTTTATTTGCTTTTGATTGAGCGTTCGGAGCGGAACTCTCATTGTATGTTTGATTCTTTTGTGAGGATGAATTATTTTTCATTTGTTTTTTATTTGAAGTGAGTAATTAAATTAATTGGTAATTGCATTCTATGATGCAATAGATTGATCATGATTTTATTTCTGTCTTTTTACAGAACTTTTTCTACTGCTTGTTGAACCAGGCTTACGTCCACGCTTTGCACCAGTAGTATTGGAATTAGTTTTCGCTTTTAAAGAGCCTGATGTAGTTCGTGAACTCGAGTCAGTGTCTGAAGCATTTCTTCTTCCTGAAGTTCGTGAAGTAGAACCTCTTCCTGACCCTTCTGTTGAATTGCCATTCCTGCGGCCTCTTTGTGTACTGCCAGAGCTTCTCTCATCAAAAGATCTATTCAACTCAGAATTTCTTCCTCTGTTCCCTGACCTGGAATACATATCCTGACCATCATTATAATTTTCTCCTGAACGTCCGCCTCTTCCACTGAAATCGTCATGCGATCCTTCGTATCTTCTATCATATTCTTCATTGTATGGTCTTCTTGACCTTTCCTCTCCATATGAACTGCGGCCTGAATAATCTGAACTTCCAGCTCTGTTTCCGGATCTATTTTCATAACCTGGATATTCAAAATATTCGTCGGAACCTCTGCGTCGGTTTCTTACTCCTTCACGGCGGCTTGAATAGTCTGTTCCACTGTTTCTTCCATTACGTTCCAGTTCTTCACGACCGAATCTCGAACGACCACTATCATAATTTCTGTCGTTGTAATTGTTTTGATTGTTACTATAATCGTAACGCTCATTTTCGTTGTCGTACCTGCCGTTACCTCTTCTCATTTCCATTCCACGTCCGTTTTCATTGTATATATCTTCGTTTCTGGAATTTCTCCGGCTGCCAGTAGTTTCATTCCTGTCCTGATATTCTGTAGAATCATTTTCATCATAATCTTTTTTATTTTGTCTTTGGTTTTGCATTCCGACAAGAATCAGAGGTCTCGAATTATTATTTCTTTTTAGATCAGAAATTTTTTTTTGATTATTTTTTGTTTTCATTTTTTTGGATTTAAGGGTTAAACAATTTTGAAATTATTTCTCTTTAAATTAATTAAACAATATTTTTAATGAGCCTGGTAAGCCGTGTCTATTTTAGGATCGTTCGATGGTTCATTTCCTTTATCCATGAAATAGAATAAATCTGTATTGGCAGGGCCATTCAATACTTTTCCAGTGTAAGAGAAACGGCTTCCATGACATGGACAATCCCAGCTTTTCTCATCGTTATTCCAGTTGACAATGCATTTGAGATGTGTGCATTCTGCTTTTACCAAATGAAGATTATTGTTTTCATCAGCATATGCTCCATATTTTTTCCCATCAAGTTCAATTACTTTTCCCTCGCCTGTTTTTATCTCAGATAATTTAACAGTGTCTGTGAGCTTTGGTTTTTCTTTTAAGTAAGCTGTAATTCCACCTACGACTTCTTTAAAAAATACATTACCGGCTTTAAATATTTTGAAACGTGATGGTGAATAAATCTTTTTCCATTTGTTTTCAATATTCAAAATTAAATCCGGGATTAATAATCCGGCAATTGTCGCATGTGTCATTCCATTTCCTGAATCGCCTGTTACTATATAAATATTTTCTTTATCGAGCGGATTATGTCCGATGTATGCTAATGAATCCATCGGTTCCATTACCTGTCCCGACCATTTGCTTACCAAATGTTTTACACTAAAATGTTTTCTGCACCAATCTTCTAGCATTGCATACCTGTTTTCTTCAGGTATTGCCTCATGAGATGCAAGTCCGGTTGCATGATCTTCTCCACCACAAATCAAAAGATCATGAATATCATCGAAAGGTTGCGTGCGTATATAATGGTATGGAGGAATATTCGTGTTCACATCATAGTCGCCGGTATCCCACCACAATGCTTTTGGCAAAGAATTTTTTTCAACTAATAATCCGACGACGTAGGTTCGATATGCATATTGTTTCAAATGCATTACAACCATATTATTAACAGGCGTATTCGTGGCAACAACAACATGATCTGCGAATACTGACAGTCCTTCGTCAGTTTTTATTCCGGTTTCATCTATGTTCTTAGCATGCGTTTCAGTATAAATTTTTCCACCTGCTTTTATAATAGCTTCACTTAGACCTTTCAGATATTTTAATGGATGAAATTGGGCCTGGTTATTAAAAATGAGGCATGGCCGGTTTCCATCAATCATTCCTGGAATGTTATTGCCTAGTTCTACTTCGAGGCCGGCTTTAGAACAAGCTTCGTATTCTTTTTGGAGAGAATCTTCTTTGTCAGATGGATTTAAAAAAAGATAACCTTTAACGCGGGTAAAGTCACAATCAATGTTTTCCTTCTTAACTATTTCTTCGATGTAATCGATCGCACGTTTATGGCTTTCCGCAATTAATTTTGTATCATCTTCGCCAAAGAGACTTTCGAGATTGTAATACCTATCGTCCAGTGCAGCGGTTAGGTGAGCAGTTGTACGGCCGGTTTCTCCGCTACCGAGATATCCGTCTTCGATAACTACTACATTTTTATTTTGTTGTGTTAGTCGATAAGCTATTGTCATGCCGGCGATTCCACCACCAACGATTACAACATCAGTCCTCTCATCCATTTTTAATTTCGAAAACGACAATGGCTTGGTCAGGCTTTCGATCCAGGGAGAAACATTTGTTCCTGAGGTAAGTTTACTTTCATTCATTGAGCTAATTGTTAAGGATTTGAAATCACTTAAAGCAAATGCATATATTTTTACACACTTTCTACACTCTCCATATGAAAAAGAAGAAGCTGAATTGATGTTTCACTCGCTATCCGGATTGTAAAAAAACCTACAGGTTCCGGACCAACTTATATAAAAAATTAATGCCATATCAATAAACCCTATACCTCTATTTAGAACTCTCAAACTGAAATCATACATTCGCCGGGAGCATATGAAAATAGCCGTTATAGGAGGTGGTGCCGCCGGATTTTTTGCTGCAATTAAATGTGCAGAAGAACATCCACGACATTCTGTTTTTATTTTTGAAAAATCGAATAAATTTCTGTCGAAAGTCCGAGTCTCGGGAGGGGGGAGATGCAATGTAACCCATGCTTGTTTTGATAATAACAGCTTAATCGAATTTTATCCTAGGGGAAAGAATGAATTACGGAATGCATTTTCAAGGTTTAGTACTAAAGATACTGTGACCTGGTTTGAAAGCCGTGGAGTAAAACTCAAGACTGAAACTGATGGAAGAATGTTCCCGGTTACGGATAATTCGGCAACAATAATTAATTGCCTGATGGATGAAGTTCAAAAAAACTCGATCTCAATAAAATTGCAGTATTCACTAAAAGAGATTAGTAAATCTGTTGATGAGGGATTCGATTTGTATTTTGAAAATGGCGAGACTCTAAAATTTGACAGGATAATAATTTCTGCCGGTGGAAATCCGGTTGGAGCGAATTACAATTGGATTGAAAAATTAGGTCATACGATTGTTCCACCGGTGCCTTCTCTTTTTACATTCAACATTCCCGGGTCACCTTTAAAAGGTTTAGAAGGCATTTCTTCATTGCTAAAAATAAAACTCCAGGGATCAAAATATGAAACGACGGGACCTGTATTAATTACGCACTGGGGACTCAGTGGTCCGGCTGTATTGCGACTTTCAGCATTTGCTGCCAGGTGGTTGAATGAAAACAAATATAATGTGAACTGTTTTTTGAACTGGTTTCCTGAACTCAATGAAAATGATGTCAGGGAAAAAATTTATTCTCTGAAAAAAGATCATCCAAATAAAAAGCCTGGAAAAATTTCTGTCAATGGATTGCCTGCACGTCTGTGGGAAAGGTTATGTGATCTGTCTGACATTGGTGCAGAAGAAAAGTTTGCTGATGTAAGCAAGACTAAATTAAACATGCTCGTTCACAACTGCAGTAATATGATTCTATCGATTAAAGGAAAGACAACGTTCAAAGAAGAATTTGTTACATGCGGTGGTGTCAGCCTGAAAGAAGTGAATATGCAAACGATGGAAAGTAAAATAGTAAAAGGAATTTATTTTGCAGGAGAAGTATTAGACATTGATGGCATTACCGGTGGATTTAATTTTCAGTCTGCCTGGACGACTGGTTTTCTTGCTGGACAAAATGCAGGTGGTTGAATGTGATATTTTGATAATGTGATAATTCGATAATGAGTAGCACTTAGGTTACGTCATCATCGAATTATCAAATTATCAAATCATCAAATTAATATTTTATGAATCGTACTGTTTGATTTTCTCCGGAAACAGTTTGCAAATGTAAAAAGTAAGTTCCCTGATTTAAACTCTGAACATTAAGTTTGCCTAAATCGAAATTGCCTTTTAGTACTTCTGCACCTGCAGCATTATAAATCGTCCATTCTTTAGCAGTAGGAAAATTAACTCCGCTTATACCAAGGAAATCGTGTGTTGGGTTTGGATAAACCTTTACATTCTTCGACTGACTAACAGGATCATTTATTCCTGTAATGATTTGTTCCTTGAAATAAACTACATCATGAAGTCCAGAACTGTCATACAATGCATGAGCATATTTTTCCAGGCTTTGATCACTGTACCAGTAAAATGATGAATCGATAGACGTTTCAGGAAAACCTGGAGCAAGTACCCACTGATTTCCAGTAATAAGTCCTTTTGCCCAGGCAGTATCGATTGATGTTTCGATTCGTCTCTCAAGTAATGCACCCATTGTTCCAGTAGGAAGTATCATATCTCCGGAAGCAATTACTTCGTTATTAAAATTCAATGTGCTTTTATAATGTACTGAATCTACCGAAGGTTGACCTACAGCAGCGCCCGTCGTGAAAATTTCAATTGATGAACTACCAGTTGCCGTGCTTCCATATGTATATGGAAAAGTCATCATCGTAGCTGGAGGATTAACAAATATCGGTGCAGTTGTTCCAATACCAAGCGGGTCACCAATTAATCCTAGTACAGTAATTCCATTTGCATCTATGGTCAACATATTTGTTGAGCCATCACCACCTTCATAAGTTCCATGTGTAGCAGATGGAAATGCATTTGATCCTGGTATGTTAGAAGGAGCAAGATAAAATACAGTATCATCAGCACCAACTACAGGAGTGATAGAAGCAAAATCCCAGGTGTTTGTTGTGCCGCTCTTTCCAAATGTAAATGGAGGAGAAGGAACATTAGCATCATTATAAATAAGCATGCAATTCATAGGCGGTGCCATGGAAGAATTCAGGCTTATTTGTCCCTGCGAAAATAATGGCAATGCAATTAGTAGAAATAGTTTGTAGATTTTATTCATAGTCGTTTTGTTTTTTCCAAATGTATCCATTACAGACGGATTTAAGAACTATTAAATAAAATTTTTAAAATAAATAATGTTGAAAAGTAGATACCTTGCCATTTAGTTTTTTATTTTGCTTACTCTTAAAACAACACGAATGAAATTCAAAGCACGACCCGAAAATTTTCTTGAATGGATGGCATTGAGAATGAATCTTGCTCCGATACCAATGGTAGAAACCCAGGTAGCCTTCAATGCTGCCAGATCCATTATGGCTGGTGCAGAACTAAATATTTACGAGACTATTGGCAAAGGAAGTTTGACAGCAGAAGATATATCTAAAATATGTCACACTCATGCCAAAGCGACCAAGCAATTGCTTGATTGCCTCGTGGGATTGGGTTATTTGAGTTGGAGTGATAATAAATATTCTCTTAAATCACGCTATTATAAATGGTTGTTAAAAGAATACGAATCCAACATCATAAGTAAATTGCGTTTCCAGATTTACGAATGGGACTGGATGGCGCGACTCGAAGATTATGTCAGAACCGGTAAGTCAATTGATATACATTCGACATCATCAAAAGAAATCTGGAAATCATACCAGGATGGAATGCGGGATCTTTCCGTTAATAGTACAAAGGAGGTAGCAGGAAAAATACCTCTTCCTTCCGGAGCAACTCAGCTATTAGACATTGGGGGTTCTCATGGATTATACTCAATTGAATTATGCAAAAAACATAAAGACCTTTCTGCAACGATCCTTGAATTGCCGGACGCAATCGAAGCGGCAAGTGCTATTGGTAAAAAATACGACACCACTGGACGAATTAATTATAAAGCAGGTAATGCTTTACAGGACGATCTTGGAAAGGAAGTGTATGATGCAGTGATGATAAATAATGTTGTTCACCATTTTACGACAGAACAAAATAAAATGCTTTCCAAAAAAATTTATTCTGCATTGAAGCCGAATGGAATTTTCCTGATTGGTGAATTCATCAGGAGCGATAAGCCCGGAGAAGGTGGAGCTGTTGCAGCAACGCTCAACCTTTATTTTTCACTCACAAGTTTTTCCGGAACATGGTCGGAGAAAGAAATGGAATCATGGATAAAAGATGCAGGCATGAAGGTGATGAAGCCCGTTGTTCCCATGAGTATACCAGGTTTCAAAATGATCGTGGGAAAAAAATAATTCAGATAGTTGTAAATGATTCTACTTCTTTAACACTTCCTGGGTTTAGATTCTCGAGTTGAATATTTCCAACCCTTACTCTTACGAGTCGCAACGTAGGAAAACCTACTGCAGCAGTCATTTTTCTAATCTGCCTGTATTTGCCTTCTGTCAATGTAATTGAGATCCAACATGTAGGTCCATGCCTGTCATCCCTGATTTTTTTGCTTCGTTGCGCAAACCCGGGATCATTTTCAAGTACGAATGCTCTACATGGTTTAGTCTGGTATTTAACGTCTCTTATTCCTATTTCTACACCTAATTGTAATTTTGATAACGATACAGGATCTATCAAGCCATCGATCTGTGCATAATATTCTTTTTCGATTTTCTTTCCGCGGACATGTTCGCTCATCTGTCCATCGGTGGTTAATAGTAGCAATCCTTCACTTTCTTCATCCAGCCGGCCGATGGCCATAGTTCCTGCTGGGAAATTGTATAATTCTTTTATTAATTTTTTCTTCTCTAATTCACAAACGAACTGACAGAGATATCCGAAAGGTTTATTGAGAATGAAATGGCGATGAATCATTGTGCAAGGTAAGTAACAATTATTCGTGCATTTGAGACAATTTAAAAATTTTAATTGCCACGAATGGACGAATAATAATTTAGAAAGAAATTTACATCGTAAAGAAAGCGTAAAGGGTCACGGAGAAGTCCGCACGACCAGCCGATCTGAAAATGGAGTTTCAAGAGGTACGATCCAGTCACTATGCGAAAAATAATCGTAGGGAACAGATGCAATATCTATTTTCGAATCGATGAGTGGTTGGAATTTTCTGCCGTTTAATGAAGCCTGGATGTTTGCATATACAGCAACATCAACTCCTTTTTTCTTATAATCACTTTTAACGATTTGACCGAATTGCCAGATAAGATTCGGCTTATCCTGCATGTTTTTCTTCTGCCACGATCTTAAATAGTAATTTATATTGAATGGCACTATTTCATTCGTGGATTTATTCTTCACAATGAATGATGCAATTTCATTTTTTGTACTCAGTTTCATATGCCACGAAAATTTTTGTCCTTCCTCTGTCCAGTTTACATTTCCAGGAATGAAAAAATGTCTTAATGGAATCGTGATCATTACTACCGACCATATAATCAACAGGCTCATAATAATTTTTTGAAAGCGATTTAAAATTACAGGTGCAAGTATTTTATCTTTCGATTGAACTTTCATTGGCCAACGTTGAAATTTATTATTGAAAAAATTAATAAATCTCCTGAACCATTCTGGTGAAAAGAAAATCGTAGTTACGACAATCATAAACCATGGGAAAATTCCTATGTCGAAAAAGTATGAATTCATCAGGTGAAATAGGATGGCTATTAAAAAACCTGTTGTTCGTGTTTTTTTATTTAAAAGAACAGGAACAATCAACAAATCAAAAATTAAACTGAAGTACGACATGAAAAGAGCCGTTCCATGTTGCTGAAGGATTCCACTGAAGTTTGAGTTGTTTGTGTTTCTCAATAGCCACGATCCGAATGGTTCTCCATGAAGCCAGTCTTCATTAATTTTTGCAATTCCTCCGAAGAAGTAAGGGAGAGCAATCATAAATCTTAACAACCATAAATTCAATGCATATGTTGTTTCAGAATAAATTTTCTTAAATATTTTTTTATCGATTGATAATGCCGCATTTGCCGGAACAAAGATCATCACAAAACTCATTAGCGAAATCAGGTAGTGATGGTTTAGATACCTTGCTTGTTCGAGAAGAAAAATATATGTCCAGCCAAAAAAGAAAAGTGTCATCGACACCCTGTAAAATAGGCCGAGAATTATAAATACAGCAAGGATCATTAGCATGATGAATATGATATACATGCCGTTCCCAGGCAATGGAGTCAGAAAGTCGAAGGGCAGATATGTGAAATGAAATTTTGGTGCTATCCAATATCTTTCGATCTTACTATAAAACCTGATCATTTCGATGAGCATGAACACACCGAAGCCTATTCTTAAAAATACGATGGAAGAAATGTCGACATGAGCAAAAAGATTCTTTGGAAAATTTTTCGCTGTGATTTCTTTTAAATCACCATTTAGTAAAGCCGTATTTTGTTGCTTATGTAATTTATTAGATTCTGGCTTTGACTTACTCATTCTAACACATCAATTATTTATTACAAATTAAATACGGCAGGTACATCCGCAAGTTGCAGGATAAAAAATCAAATACAGCGATTATGCATTGATTTATGAATTATAATTAATAAAATCTTACACTTTTATTTGTGAGTCATTTTGAATATTAAATTTTATCGCAATTTATTTATATCGAGCAAAGTCGCAGAGAGCGCAAAGTGGATTTAATTTCTTTGAGCTCTCTGCGACGTTGCTCGATATATTAATGTAAATGATATGTAAACTATTTTCTGTCTTAATATCGATTTAACAGAAGGGTAATATTCCATTTACTGCTGCCATACATTGTATATATAATTTTGAACACAGAAAATTTACTGCATGATGCTATGATTAATCATATTCATTAATGAAGTGTAAATAATAGTTCACTTACTGTTAACTTAAAATAAAATCAGATGAAAAGAATATTACCCTTCTTCTATTTAACCTTGCTTGTAACTCTGTCGAATGCGCAGGGATTGGAAAATATTATTGTCGAGAAATATTATGTTTCCGATTTAAATGATGCTTCTGCAAATTCATCAGGAGGAATCCTTCCTGTTGGTTCTGTCACATACAGGATTTATGCAGACATGCTTCCAGGTTATAAATTCCAGGCAGTTTATGGAGTTCCTGATCATGAAATGAGAATTCAGACTACAACACTTTTCTTTAACAATGAAGACAGGGGTGCAACATCTCCAACTTTTACAAAAGCACAGGCTGCAAATAATACTGTGATGCTCGACTCATGGTTATCTGTAGGTGCAGCATGCAATGGAAATGTTGGTGTATTGAAAACGGATGACGATGGTGTTGCAACAATTGTCAATGGTGAGAGTCCGCAGGTATTGCAAAATACAGATACATCTGCAGGAATACCTATCAGTACTCAGGACGGTATGATTGCCGGCACACCAGAGCCGGTTACAATTGTTGGAATAAACTCTGAGATATCAGTCTTCGACAATCAAAACGATGGAACAAACGGACCCGTATTTTCTTCCTGGAATGGTTCATGGGCTTCATTAAATGGATCAACAGGCCCGGATACATCAACCAATAAAGTACTGCTTGCGCAAATTACAACAGACGGAATCCTGACATTCGAATTGAATCTTCAAATTGGAATTCCAAGTGCCAGTATAGTTGAAAATTATGTTGCAAGAAATCCGGTTAGTAATGAAGTATTATTTCCCTCTCTTATTTATTCATCACTCAGTACAAAGGTTGATGATCTACAAAAAGAAACACCTGCTTTTGTAATTTATCCAAACCCAACCACTGATAATATCAGCCTGGAAGTAATGACCCTGCAGAGAAGCGAAAACAATTTTTACAAGATATATGATTCCCAAGGAAAGGTTATCGTATTCAAAGACCTGGGAATAATTGGTGATTATTACTTCGAGAACATTGACATGACCTCTTTTGCAAAAGGACAATACATCATCGAACTGTTTACCGAAGGAAAATCTTCTGCTCAAAATATTATCATCAACTAAATATTATAAATAATTACATGCGATTCTGAAAGATCAATTCTAAGTGGTTTTTCAGAATTGATTTTATAACACCTATAGGAGCATATCAATGAGGAGTTTTTTACTAATATTAATTTTTTGTTTGTCCACAGTTCTTTCTTATTCACAGGGAACGATAAGGGGGAATGTGAAGGATGAAACAGGCCAGTCTGTTATTGGTGCTTCGATTGTTTTAAAATCAAACAAGGCCTATGGTGTCACAACCGATCTTGATGGAAATTTTTCTTTGAAGATAAATGACACTACGGCACAGGTTCTCATCATTTCTTTTATCAGTTATCAGTCGATCGAAGAAACTGTTCATCCACGAAACGGTGAGGTCATCATTAAGAAATATTTTTTAACACCTGCAGCACAAGGAATCAAAGAGGTCGAGATTACCGCCAAGGCTGTAAAGTCAAATGAGTATTATACAGAAATGGTGAAAAAGAATTCTGCCATCACTCTGGATTATATTTCTTCTGAGACGATGAAGAAAACCGGTGACAATAATGTTACTGCTGCTTTAACTCGCGTAACCGGTGTCTCAACAAACGACAACGGTTTAATTACTGTTAGAGGAATCGGCGATCGTTATGTAAAAACTACGATTAATGGTTTGAGAATTCCAACTCTTGATCCGTTTACAAATAATGTCAAGCTGGAGTTGTTTCCTGCCAGCCTGGTTGACAATATTTTTTTAAGCAAGACTGCAAGTCCTGATTTACCTGGCGATTGGGCAGGAGCATATTTATCTGTTGAGACGAAAGATTATCCGGAACAGCTTTTAATAAATGTCGAAACCCAGATTGGTTATAATTCGCAATCAACGTTCAACAATGTCGTAACATCTCAAAGCAGCAGTACTGACTGGCTTGGGTACGATAGTGGATTGAGAAGTCATAACCACAATGATTTTGTTTCTGCAAACATGTCTCCTACACCATATCAGGAATTGGTTGCATTAGGCCTTGGAGATTATTATAATTCAATTGGTGTTAATTCACAAACTCCCTGGAATGAAACGTATCTCAAGCTTGGACTTGTTGAATTGCATTTGCTTGCGCCTGCACAGTTTGATGATCCTGCTGCAGTAGCCAATGCAAAGAATGCTTATGAAACTGGAAATTATCATTCAGATGCATTCAGAAATATTAATGCTGGTGTTCCTGCTTCAGGGAAATCATTTGCTAATAACTGGGAAACATCGCATAAGAAAGCACCTCTGAATTTCAGTCAGAACTTTAGCATTGGCAACCAGGTAAAATTATTCGGCAGGCCTCTTGGCTTTATTACAGGTTTCCGTTACGCAAGAGGTATTGCTTATGATCCGCATGCAATTGCAAACCGGCAATCTATATCATCGACACAAACTGGAGATACTCTTATAGCCTATTACCAGGGAACCGGTGAAGCTAGTGACGAAGTAAATGGATGGAATGCTCTTGCAAATCTTTCATATAAATTAAATTCCAATAATAGCATTTCAGTTTTATTTATGCCCAATTATTTCGGAACAAATAAGGTACTCAATTTAGTTGATGATGCCGATCCTTCGCAGTTAAACATTTCTTCAGATCAGTATTATGAGTCTCGCAAGCAGCTGGTGTATCAATTGAAGACAGAGCATTATTTGCCTGCCACAAAACTTAAAATGGAATTGAGCGCATCATACACAGATGGTTCCAGTGAGATTCCGGATTTCAAACAATTGGAATTTACAAAGGATCCTGTTACAGGAAGCAATGGCATCGGTCAGGATGTCAACAGGTCTTACCGTTACCTGGATGAAGATATTATTGATTCAAAAATTTCTTTTGAATTTCCAATTGGTAACACAACGGGTCTGAATAGAAAAATAAAATTTGGTGCTGCTTACCAGGATAATAACAGAGATGCAGAGCAGTTCGACTATCAGATGAGATATGGTTCATTTTCAAATTCAACCTTAGGTTCTTCAGGAATTCAGGATTTTTTTAGTCTCGATAAATTCGATATTCGGACTGTTGTACACAATGGAATAACATATAACACATTCGATAGGTATTATATGAGAGCAGACAACCCGGCCAATCATACTATTGGTTATTCCAGGATCTTTGCAGGTTTTGCAATGGTTGACTATTCGATTAATCAAAGACTAAGAGTTTCCGGAGGATTGAGAGTAGAGCAGGCAAAAATTTTTACAGATGCATTTTTATATGACTCGCTTAATTATGCAGCAGATGATCCAAGACGGCAATATGGAGGAGAACTTGTAACTATTCATCCGGGTAATCTGGATGAAATAAGTTTTCTACCCAGTATTAATACTATCTATAAATTAAAAAATGATGAGTCTTCACCGATTAATTTAAGAGCCAATTTCAGTCAAACTGTTGCGAGACCAAGCATACGTGAGTTAACAGAAGTACTTGCAGAAGATTTTGAATTACGTGCTCAGGTTTTAGGTAATCCGGATCTAAAGATGGTGCAGATTGACAATTACGATTTAAGACTTGAATCTTATTTCAGTAATGGTGATAATGTTTCCATTAGTTTCTTTTATAAGAATTTTAAAAACCATATTGAAATAGTTTTAGCTCCTGGAGGATTTACCTGGCAAAATGTAGATAAGTCATTTGTAGTTGGAGTAGAATTGGAAGGAAAGAAAGTCTTGTCAAAACACTTTGATTTAATGGCCAACCTCACACTTGTAAAATCAGAGACTAACTACACTCATCAAACAATACTCTATGAAAATGGTATAAAATCGTTAACTCCCGGACCTGAAATCACGCGAACGATGTATGGGCAGGCTCCCTATGTGATAAATACAATTTTAAATTACAATGCAGAAAAACCGGGAATTAATGTTTCAGTGAGTTACAACGTGCAGGGTCCAAGACTTTATATAACTCACCCAATTAAGCAGTTTAATATATTCGAATTACCGAGACACATGCTAGATGCAAAGATCTCTAAAAAACTCGGTAAACATTTCACTATAAGTCTTAATGTAAAAGACATCCTGAATTCACCAGTAAGAAAATCGTATGATCGTGATGAAGAAGGATGGATATTGGATTACAGCAATTATCAATATGGAACCAATTATAATCTTGCTCTATTGTATAAACTATAATCGAAGATTTGCTTTGGTATAAATAGAAAAAACGAATTCATATGAAAAGACATTTATATATCATTTTATTCTTTCTGTTTTTACTGGGTAATATTCATGCCCAGGTAAAAAATTTAGTAGTCGAAAGATATTACGTATCTGATACAATTGATGCGACAGATACAATTGGCGGATACCTTGAGCTAGGCTCGGTTACATATAGAATATATGTTCAGATGGAACGTGGTTCGAAACTGAAAAAGATTTATGGTGATGCAAATCATACTTTGAGGTTTTCAACCACAACAAATTTTTTTAATAACAAGGAAGATGGTCAGAGTTTCGGAAAAGACTTCAGCAAAAACCGGCTGGGAGAAAATACAGTTGCTCTCGACAGTTGGATAACACTTGGGCAAACTACTCGTACAGCAGCCAAAACTTATTTCGGAGTATTGAAATCGAACGACAATGATGGTTCTTTCATTGGAGGAATAAATAATGATGGCGGAAGTGCTGCTATAACAAGCGGGCTGCTAAATAATTCAGATCCATCCATAGGGTTACCTCTTACTTCTTCAGATGGAAATGATACCATGCCCACTGCTCCAACAGCCTGGGCGGATTATGGAATCAACGATATCACTTCAAATGTTGACTCTACAATTTTTGGTTCAGCAAAAATTAACAACGAATTTATCAGTAACAATGCAGGACTGCAAAATTCAGGTGTATGTGGTGTAAATCCCGATAGTAATTATGTATTGGTTGCCCAATTGACAACTACCGGCGAAATTTCATTCGAAATAAATTTAGAGATCGAAGAGAACGATGATGTTGGTACCAGGATTATTAAGTATGTAGCAAATGGAGACTCGCTTTCCTCTGATGAACGCATTAGTCCATACCTGAAATATCCAAGAGCCTGCGGTTGTACAGATCCACAGTACCTCGAATATAATCCATCATATGCATGCATGGTTTCGGATTCATGCAGAACGCAGATTATATTTGGTTGCATGGATACACTTGCTTGTAACTACGATGCATATGCAAACTATCATATTCAGTCTTTGTGCTGTTATCCCGGACTATGCAGCGATAGGGATATAAGCGTTGTTTGTCCATTGCTTGGTGTTGAAAGAAAGCTTGAAATAATCGAAGACGTATATCCTAATCCGGCACAGGAGACAATCAACTTTCAGTTTGTTGCCGGAGAAAGCAGTCAGGTGAAATATGAAATTTTCGATTCCCTGGGAAGACTTGTACGTGAACAAAATATTTTATGTAGTTCAGGTTTGAATTTAAAATCGATAAACATATCAGATTTAGAAAACGGACTCTATCATTTTAAAACGATAGTTGATAATGAAAGTAAGAATGAAATTCTAATAAAAAATTGAAATCAGTGAAGACGCGTATTTTGTTTAGAAATTATATTTTAATATTTATAACGATTAGTTTGTTATCTATATCATCCTGTAAAAAAGATGATCCGTTACCAGTTCAGGAAACAGGAACAGTTACAGACATCGATAATAATGTTTATAAGACGGTGAAGATTGGCAATCAATGGTGGATGGCCGAAAATCTGAAAGTGAAAAGTTTTCGGAATGGAGTTTCTATTCCTAAAGTTCAATCGATCGATAATTGGATAATTCCTCAGAGTTCTTATTGTTTATTTCAGAATAATGAAGAATCACCAGGACTCCTTTACAATTGGTTTACAGTAGTAGATACAAATAACATTGCACCGGAAGGATGGCATATACCAACAGATGACGAATGGAAAGAACTAGAAAAACACCTCGGCATGAGCCAGGCCGAAGTGGATAATTTAAATTGGAGAGGGAATGATGAGGGAGAAAAATTGAAAGCATTAGGAAATTCCGAGTGGACAAAATACGACGGAGTATGGGGAACAAATGAAAGCGGATTCAACGCTTATGCAGGAAGTTGTCGTCTCTTCAATGGTCAATGGGGTGAACCGGGATTATTTTCAAATGGATTTTGGTGGACAAGCTCTTCAAAATCGAAAGATGAAATCTGGTATCGTTACCTTGACTATAAGGATAAAAGAGTTTTTCGATCAACAGTTCCTAAAGAATATGGATTTAGCATTCGTTGCATAAAAGATAATTGATCATTTCTTATAAAATATTTTTCAAGAATTGTTTTTAAATTTTTCATTCAATAAATTTTTAATAACCAGTAACAAATAACAAATAACCATCCCGGAGTTAATATTGCTGTAACCTTGCAATAACCAAACTATAACAATTTGATAAGTTTAATTTACCATCAGCTACATATAGGTGATGGATATTTGCGCTGTCATCAATCTTGATGAATACGCCTAAAAAAACTAATCTAAAAATGAATATGAAACCTACAATTACCAAACTATTTATGACAGCCGCATTGGCTTTCATATCAATTGCTCAAAGCAATGCACAATCAAATCTTGGTGCTGCTTGCGGATGTCCTGCAGTTGCTGCAAGGACGAACACAATTAATTTGTCATCACTGGCCCAGGTTGGCGGACCTACTGATGGCGAATTAACTGCAACGAATACAGTGTTAACATGCAACAACATGTACATTCTTGACAAGAAAATTTATGTTCCAAATGGAAAAACAATTACAATTAATCCTGGAACAGTTATCAAAGGTATTCCTAATCCGGGAGGCGATCCTGCACAGGCAGTTGCACTTGTTATTGAAAGAGGTGGGAAAATTTTTGCATCCGGTTCTCCTGATTGCCAGATTGTATTTACTGCACAAGCTGATCCGATGGATGGATCTTACGGTGTTTCTCATCACGGCGACTGGGGTGGAGTTGTAATTCTTGGCAGAGCCACTAACAATCTTACACTTGCAAATGCAACGAGTGCAAATGCTCCTGGTGGAACTTGTACAGGAACTTCTTGTTTCGGTACAGGTGTTGGAACTGGTTTCATCGAAGGCTTTAATGTGGCTGATTCAAGAAATCAGTACGGTGGAACAGATGATAATGACAACAGTGGAGTAGTGAAATATGTTTCTATTCGTCATGCAGGTGCTGTAATTAATGCAATAGGAAATGAGCTTAATGGACTTACATTGGGTTCGGTTGGAAGAGGAACTACTGTTGAGCATGTTGAAATCATTTCAAGTAACGATGATGGAATTGAATTCTTCGGTGGTACTGTAAATGTAAAATACATTGCATGTTTGTTTGGAATGGATGATATGTTCGATTGGGATCAGGGCTGGAGAGGTAAGGCTCAATTCCTTTTTGGTTTAGCATCTGATAACATCACGACATTTTCAAACGATAATGGTTTCGAAGCTGATGCCGACGATCAGAAAACAGGTGCTCTTCCATTGTCTCATCCTGTAATATATAATGCAACTATCATCAGTAACGGAGATGCAAATCAGAACGTAGCTGATAACAGTGCTCATGCCGCTATCAATGCAAAGGAATATACAGAGGGAGAAATCTACAGTTCAGTATTTTCAAATTATGAAACAGGATTTAATATGCAGCAGGCTCCAGGCACACGTGCAAGCGGATTCGAAGCATATAACAACTGGATCGGTGGGTCATTAATAGTGAGCTGTAACACTTTCATAGGTGTAACTGAAGGAATAAAACTTAACAAGGCAAAAGCTTCTGACGGAATCGCTGCTTCAGGATCAGACAATACAAAATTCCTCACGACTGATAACAATGTTGTGGCAGCCAGTGCGCCGGGTTACGATTATACTTATGAATTAAATACATCAACGAATGCTGTTCTTAATAATAACACATTCGATGCTGTTCCAAATCCTGCTCTAGCTTCCTCATGTTCACCACCCTCTGATGGCTTCTTTAATGCTACAAATTATAAAGGAGCATTTGCAGCAGGACAAAAATCATGGTTGTCTGATTGGGCATATGCTGCTACACTTCAATTTACAGCCGGCCTTGTTCCATGTCCTACCGATATCAACGGCGATGGCATTACAAACAACGTTGACTTCCTCCAATTGTTAGGTCAGTTTAATCAGTCTTGTCATTAATATTTTTTGCAACACACTTAAAACTGAAACAATGAAAAAAATAATTATGGCCATTTGTCTGGGGATGATTGTAAAAATTGCCTCAGCACAAAACGGACTGGAAAGCATCATAGTTGAAAAATACTATGTAGCTAATGCTGCCGACGCTGCCGGCAGCGTTGGTACCCTGTCCGCAGGCTCTGTTACATACAGAATATTTGCAGACCTGCTGCCTGGATATAAGTTCCAGGCATTGTATGGAGTTCCTACGCATGAACTCCGTATTCAAACAACTACAACATTCTTTAATAATGAAGATAGGGGAGACATCACCCCAACTTATACAAAGACTCAGGCAGGATTAAATACAGTTATGCTCGACAGCTGGCTTTCCGTCGGTGGTGCATGCACTGGCCAGCTGGGAGTTTTAAAGTCTGAAGATAATGGTGTATCTAATGTTGTCAATTCAAACGGGCTTCTTCAAAATGCAGATCCTTCTGCAGGAATTCCCTTGACAACACAAGACGGACTTCTATCTGGCACACCGCAGGATGTAACATTTGTTGGTTTTGAACCACCGATAGATCCTCTTAATACCGATCCTGAGCTCTTCAATGCAACAAGCAGTGTCGGTGGTGTCTTCTCTGTATACAATGGTTCTGTCGCTGCACTTACAGGAGCAACAGGTCCAACTGCTACCAACAGAGTTTTAATTGCTCAAATTACAACCGATGGAATATTATCATTCGAATTGAATGTACAGGTTGGAACCCCTACAGGTGGTGTACAAAATTTTGTTGCAAAGAATCCGGTTGGCGGAGAAATTCAGATTCCGAGTCTTACGAGGAAACCTGCTACGCTCAATCTTAAAACTTTCATCCAGGGATTTTATACTGGTGGAGGACAAATGAGTGCAGCTGTTGATGCAGTAACATATCCTACATTATGCGATACAATTATAGTTGGGCTGCATGCTGCAGGTGGGTCTCATGATTTGATTGCATCATCTCAATCAACAATCAGTACATCGGGTTTAGGACAATTTACTTTTACACCGGAAGTAACCAATGGCAGTTATTACATTTCATTACATCACAGAAATAGTATTGAGACATGGAGTGCAAATCCGGTTTTAATCAATGAGACTGTCAGTTATGATTTCACAACAGGCGCTTCGAAAGCTTATGGCGACAATCAATTGCAAACATTCGATCTCGCGGGATATGCAATTTATAATGGCGACATAAATCACGACGGTGCAATTGATGGATCAGACTTTCTTGATTTAGATCCTTCGATTCAAAATGGTGATGGAGGCTATGCTACCGGCGACCTGAATGGCGATGGCGCTGTGGATGGCTCAGACTTTCTTGCCCTCGATCCAAATGTTCAGAACGGTGTTGGCGCAGCTATACCTTAAGAAGAATAATTTTTAAAATTAAAATATCATGGGGAGGAATTTGTCCCCGTGATATTTCTTATAAAAATTGAGTCTTAAAAATCAAATCCATTTATTAAATCAAATTTAATATTAGAATAATGAAAAAACATTTTACCTGCCTGTTCCTGTTTTTATTTTCTGCATTCGTTTATGCACAAAACGGTTTGGAGAAAATCGTTATAGAGAAATATTATATTTCAAATGCGGCAGATTCAATCGGAAGCATTGGAACATTGCCGGTAGGATCAGTTACCTACAGAATTTATGTCGACATGTTGCCGGGTTATGAATTCCAGGCAGCATATGGAGTTCCTGGTCATGAGCTCCGTTTAGAAACAACAACTGCTTTTTTTAATAATGAAGACCGTGGTGCAACTACACCAACCTACACTAAGACACAGGCAAGAGGTAATTCGGTAATGCTCGACTCATGGCTCTCCGTAGGTGCAGGATGTGCAGCAAACTTCGGAGTTTTAAAATCAGATGATAATACTACAACCGGTGGAGCTACGGTTATAAATAATACAATTCCTCCAATCTTACAAAACAATGATCCACTCGCTGGAATTCCATTGAATACTCACGACGGACTCTGGACAGGCACAACTCCATCAGTAACATTCGTTGGAATTACATCCGGCGATCTTTCTCTCTTTGATGCAACCAGCATGGTTGGAAATTTATTTACAACTTCGAATGGATCATGGGCTTCGTTAAATGGAACAACAGGAATCAACCCAGATACAAACAGGGTTCTCATTGCACAGATGACAACCAACGGAGTTTTTCATTATGAATTAAATGTTCAGATCGGAACTCCTACCGGTGGCACTCAAAATTATGTTGCACGTACCCCTGTGGGAAGTGAAATTTTAATTCCTTCAATGATGGCTACCTTAGGAGGATCTAATGCTCCTCCCACGGTAAGCATTTCCAGTCCGGCCGATGGAGCATCTTTTATAACCGGAGCAAACATTTCTATTTCAGCAAATGCAAACGATGCAGACGGATCAGTTTCTTCTGTTGAATTTTTTGTTGATGGTGTTTCAATCGGTGTCGATAACAGCTCACCATTTTCTGTCAACTATACTGGAGTTTCAGGCTCTCATACAATTACTGCTACTGCAACAGATAACAATAGCGCTTCAGGAACCTCTTCATCAATCACGATTAACGTAAACAGCAATCCTGCTCCCAATGTAAATATTACTTCACCTGCGAACGGCGCAAGCTTTATCACAGGAACTATCATACCGATCAATGTCACTGCTACGGATAATGGAACAATAACCTCTGTAGAAATTTTTGTCGATGGAGTCTCAATAGGAACTGATAACAATTCACCGTATTCAATAAACTACACAGGCACTCTGGGAAGTCATACATTAACTGCAACTGCGACAGATAATTTAGGTGCGCAAGGAACAGCGACTTCAATCACCATATCTGTTGGTAACAATCCGCCTCCTTCAGTAAGCATCACATCACCGCTTAATGGTGACTTAGTGGTAGCACCTGCAGTCGTAACAATAAATGCTACTGCATCAGATCCCAACGGCACTATTTCATCCGTAAGCTTTTATGTAAATAACATACTTGTTGGGAATGATGCAACATCACCGTATTTATGGAACTGGACAAGTGTTATCGGCACTGCGAGTATTACTGCACGTGCAACTGATAATCTTGGCGCACAGACAACCTCAGCCGCTGTTACAATTTCTGTAGCTGATCCGAATATTCCTTACAAGATCATTACTTCAAATAATCTCTGCATTGCAAGTAATTTTTGTCTTCCTGTAACGGCTATTGATACCGTTGACAATGTTATTGGGTTTGATTTGGTTTTGCATTATAATAATGCAAAGGTTCGTCCTACAGGCATCATTACCATCAGCAACGATCTCATTAATCCATCCTTCGTAGATGTTGCATCTAATATTGATTCTGTAAATGGGAATTTAAATATTTCTTTGTTCTTTAATACTACAGCACCTGCAAATGCAGAATTTCATGGACTCGGAGACATCTTTTGTGTAGAGTTTTCCAAAAAGACTGCGTTCACTTCGACTGATACTGCAGCATTCAGCATTGCATCAATTAATGAAAGCTACATCACCGGCGTTTTTTCAAAGCTTGTCGATCCAGGTAAATACATTACATATAAGGACAGCACATTCATCGGTACGTTGCGATTCTGGACAAATAACAGTCCCATAAAATATAGTGCTTCTTCACCGGCCAGCTACCTTATCACGAACATTCACGGTACGAATAATTCTTGTGCAAACAGATCTGTTGTAGCAGTTCAGCCCGATACAATAGGCAAATTCAAATACAGTATATTCAACGGACAAAGTATAAGTATTGAAAAAGATATTCCTGGTACAACCAGTGTTCAGCCGGTCGTAAACGGTTTTGATGTTTTTCTTACAAGAAGAGTTTTAATAAACGATGCAACATTTGTTCCTTCTGTCTACCAGGCGATCGCAATGGATGTGAACATGGATGGTAAGATAAGCGCAGGTGATGCTTCGCAAATAAATCAACGCGCCGTCCTAATGATTCCAGAATTCAAACAGGCATGGAATTACGACAGCGCAGGTACTTCAAACGGAGAGCTTTCTAAGGATTGGATATTCATCGATTCATTACGAATTGCGAATAATATTTCATACAGGATTTCAACTACTTATCCAAATGATGATGGTATTGGATTTTCAAAAAACAGAGTCCCTTCTGTACCTTTTTGTCTGCCTCTTTCCATCGTAAATTTTTCTACATGTCCTCAAATCACCAGCGCCAGTTTCAAAGGGGTTCTCATGGGCGATGCGGATGGAAATTATTCCTCTGTTCCAAACGGATCATTCAGGGAAAGCAACAACGATAAAATAATTCTTGATTTAAAACATGCAATAGTGAATTCAGGATACATAGATATTCCTGTTTATAAAAATTCTGTCGGTGATATAAATGCACTTGATTTGGTTTTGAAATACAATGAAAGTGAATTCAATTTTATCTCTGTTGGAAATGTTAATTCAATAAATGCTTTTGCAAATTATAATACATACGATAGGACATTGAGGCTTACTTCAAATAGTCTTGAAGAATTTGAAAATGGAAAGACTCTTTTTTACCTAAGGTTTGAGACTCATTCACAGATACTGGAGAATATTGACCTGAATGCAATGGAAGGTTATTTAAATGGCTACAGGGTTAAAGTAGTCTCTGGGAATGGAAATGAACCAATAATCAACGATGCCATGATAAATATTTATCCAAATCCTGTTAAAGGAATTCTTAATGTTTTTGTATCGACTGATGCATCAATAAGAATCTATGATCTGGAGGGAAGAGAAGTTTATTATCAGTCTTCGATAAAGGCAAATGAGAATACTGAAATCGATACACATGGTCTTTCGAGTGGTGTTTACATGATTCGAATTAACAACAATGAATTCATCACTATCAAAAAAATGATAGTGGAGAATTAATTTAAGTTTTATAAAATTCTCTGAATTGTTTTTATAGTCCTTTATGAAAAAAGCTTTTTTAATATTAATAATTCTTACTGCAGGAATTTTTTCCTTAGCGGATGAAAAAATTTCTAATCAAAATACGGTTGAAGGGGAAGGAAATTATTTACCTGCTCAATTTAGCACGATTAATAATTTAGATTCTGTTGTTTTCGATTTATCATTGGCTGTAGATACACTCAACTATGTTTACTTTCCCGTATCAATTTTGTCTGACGATTCAATTTATTCTCTGGATTTTTCCTTTAAGTACAATAACACCAAGCTGATTTTTGATTCTATCATCGACATGACGAATTACATTCAGTTTTTATCTTATTACAATGGCGCAGATTCTACCGTCAGGTTTACATGCAACAGTCTTCAGAGATATACCAATGATACAGCACTTGTTTGGGTGCGATTTATAACCCTGGGAGGGCCAATAATAGATTCCGATTTAAATACGATCGATGTTTATTTGAATGGAATGCCTTGCAGTTTGAAATTTATAAGTTCTTTGATCGATGAAACTGCAGAGCTGAAAAATTCTCCTGCTAAAATTATTTATTATCTGAATGCGGTACAGGACATCATGAATATTCATTCAAATCAGAAGGCTTCCGTATTAATTTATGATCTGAATGGAAAATTAGTCTACGGAAATTCAGAAATGATTCCCGGTAATTTGGAAATAGCAACTGGTAAAATGGAAAACGGAATTTACTTTTTAATAATTCGCAGCAACTTATTCTTAAAAAGGGAAAAGTTTATTATAAACAGGTAAGTCTCTATTATTCTTAACTCTGTTTCTAAAAATAAATTATTCCTTTATAACCTTCTTCGTCTGTGTTCTATCGATCGTACGTACGAAAATGAAATATGTTGAAGATGGAAATTTCCTGAAGTCGAGAATAACTGGCTGACCAACATATTTTACATCAATAACTTTTTCACCTGCAGAGTTAAATACATAAACTCTGGCATTTCCCAAGGAGTTATGAAATTTTAATGTTGTGAAGTCTGAAATCTGAACAGGATAGGCCGTAAACAAATTGTTCTCAGTTACATTTGGATTTCCTGGATCTCTCTGAATTGAAATTAAAGAAGTATCGGAACTTACACATCCATTAGCATCGGTGTAGGTATATATTATTTCATGATTGCCTATGCTGACAATGGAAGGATCGAAAATATTACCTGCAATACCATCGCCACTGTAAACTCCGCCGGATGGATTTCCCTGAGTCAGAGTAAATGAAGCGGCAGTAATAATTACACTGTCATTAGTTTCATCATAGGTAACTAATGGCTTGCTTGCTGCTGTAACATTTAGGATTGACGAAGTCAGGGAGCATCCATTGGGATTCGTTACCTGCACCCAATAATTTCCCGGAGTATTTGTAGTTATATTCTGATTTGTGCTTCCTGTGCTCCATGTGTATATTCCACCTTCATCTGCATTTAAGACGACATCGCTTCCATCACAAATCACTGCTGCGCCACTCGTATTTATTTTTGCAGAAGCATTACAGAGCTTTGAAATATAAACGTCCGTGTTTCCGGCGTTGTTTAGTACATCTGATCCCGCAGTTAAAGTGGGAGATGTAAAATATCCTGTTGTGATAATGTTCCCATTGACATCTGCACATACTGAATATGTCTCATCGTCGCCGCTTCCACCGGATGTATTCAACCATTGTAGATTTCCATCAGTATCATATTTAGTAATAAAATTATCCGAAGTATAATTGCCGGGATTTAAATTGTCAGCTATCGTTGTTCCGAATGCTACATTGTCGGCACGAAATCCGCCACCAACATAAACGTAATCATTCCTGTCTGTACATACAGCGTTTCCCTGCTGAACATGAACACCCTCAGAGTTTACAGACCATTTTTCATTTCCATCGCTGTCATATTTTATAAGGAACATATTTGCAATCCCGGCATTGCTCATGCTTAATGATCCAAAATTTATTGTAGGGGATGCAAAATTACCTGTAACATAAACATTGTTTTTACTGTCTGTAGCAAGCGAACTTGCGAAATCGTTCCTATTTCCTCCTGCATTTTTAGCCCACAAAACATTTCCGTTATTATCAATTTTTACAACGAATACATCCGAACTGTCCGAACTTGTATTTGTCAGAACATCATTTGCAAAGGAAAGATTTTGAGAATTAAAATAACCGCAAACGACAACATTGGATGCCTTATCTATTGCGATGGAAGTTGCAACGACATTATCATTTCCGCCAGCATTCAATGCCCAGGATTCATTTCCTATAGCATCGTATTTAGCTATGAAAACGTCAGAACTATCGTTCGTAATATTGCTAATTGGACTGGAACCGAAATTGAAAACCGGTGAATTAAAATAACCAGTGATGAAAACATTTCCAGTTGCATCAGCGGTAATTCCTTTAGACCTGTCTTCGCCAGAACCTCCTGCCTTTTTTGCCCAAATTACATTTCCATTCGAATCAAATTTGACAGCAAAAATATCACTGCTTCCATTTGTGTTGGAATTTATCAACGTTGTATTTTCGAAAACTACAGTGTTGGAATAGAAATTACCGGTAAGGAAAATTTCTCCATTACCACTTACGAAGATTGAGCTGGACATTTCCGAATTATTCCCTCCGACTCTTTTTGCCCATTGAATTATACCAGACGGACTATATTTCGCAAGGAATAAATCGTAAGAGCCACTGTTTTGCAGCGTATCATTGCCCATGATCAATGAGGAATTAAAATATGAACCGGTCACATAAATATTTCCGTTGTAGTCGGTTCCAATGCCTTGTACTTCCTCTGTATTTACAGTTGCAACCTGGCGTGTCCATACCCAGGATGAACTCGCAGCCATAGTTAAATCTATGGAAACAAGGATGATGGCAATCAGTGTGTATAATCTTTTCATGCTATGCGTTTATTATGCCTAAAATACGTTCATCCCAACGCATCGGTTAATCAATTTTAACAGAAGTCTTGCAGAAAAAAATGTAAGGTTTCAAGTTAGAATAATCAGCGAGTAATTTTTAACAAGCTATCACTTTCAATTATTCACAAAGTCAATCCAAAACGTCAATAACAAATAACAATTACTAGTTGACAATGAATTAACATTTAAATTATTTTAAGATTTTATTTCATGTCTGATTATTTTTCATTTAATTTTGTGATCCATATTTAATTAAATGAAAAAAACATTACTCCCTGAATTTTTTACTATAACTTTTTTAATATTAATTTTTACTAATGCAAAAAGCCAGACAGTCGCATGGGCGAAGAAAGGAATCTCTCCGGGATTTGAAGTTGGAAATGCAATCGTCGCCGATGATTCAGGAAATGTTTATGTGACAGGTCAGCTGGAATTTACCTCTGTCTTCGATAATGTTTCTTTGACATCTTATGGTCAGCACGACATTATGGTAGCCAAGTATAATTCTATTGGTGTGTTGAAGTGGATACGCCATGCTGGCGGAACTCACGGCGACATTGGCCTTGGGATTGGAATTGATGCGCAACACAATGTATATATCACCGGTGAAATAGAATTGATTGCGAAGTTTAGTAATACGATAAGCCTTACTTCTTCAGGTAACAACGATGGATTTATTGCCAAGTATGATGCAAACGGAAATGTCTTATGGGCAAAGAGTTTTGGTAATTCAGGAAGCAGCGACAAGGGCCGTGCTATTGCAGTGTCACCTTCCGGTAATTGTTACATCACAGGTAATTTTTCATCATCGATTTCATTCGGTTCAACATCTCTAAGTGGCTACGGTGCAAACGACATCTTCGTTGCCAAATTTGATAATAATGGAAATGCATTGTGGGCGAAGAAAGCAGGCGGCACGGCCCAGGATCGCGGATATGGAATTGCCATCGATGCATCTGAAAATGTTTATGTGACTGGTTCATTTACCGCATCAGCTAAATTCAAGAATACGACGATTACGAATTCCGGAAGCCTGAGTGCATTTGTTGCAAAGTATAATTCGGGCGGGACGTTTCAATGGGTGAAAGCAGGAGGAGATTGTTGCGATACAACACAGGGAAATTCAATTGCGCTCGATGAATTGGGTGATGTTTATATAGCAGGTTCGTTTGCGATGAAAGCAAAATTCAGCGGTACAACATTAACTTCGAATGGACTCACGGATATCTTTCTTGCGAAGTATAGTTCTTCCGGAAGTTTTCAATGGGCGAAGAGGGCAGGAAGTGTAAATGAAGATGTAGGATATGGAATTGCAGTCGATAAAAATGCGCATCGTGTTTATGTTACAGGTTTTGTTGCTTCGAGTGGTTCTGCCAGTGGGATGTCTTATTCGTTTGCAGGCTATAAAGATGTGTGGCTTGCATCTTATACAACAGATGGTTCCATTAAATGGGTAAAGACATACGGCGGCACACGTCGCGACATGGGACAAGCTATTACAGTGAACTCGCAGGGATTTATTTTTACTACAGGCATCTTCAATGGCACGGCTCCTTTTGGTCCGATCACTCTTACGGGATATCCTAATCAGCCATGGGCAGATTTTTTTGTAAATAAAATTATTCCACCGGTTCCGCCTTTGCCTGATTATGTGTCACGTGAAGAGGATTCATTTAATTATTCCGGTAATATTTTCAATAAAGATTTCAAAATTAATTCCGGAAAAAATTTTTCAGCAAATGTTTTTCCAAATCCATTTAACACCAGTTTTAATATTTTGTCTGATGAAATAATTTCTTTCAGGATTTTTGATGTTCTTGGTAATCTGCTGGTAGAGAGAAAATATATTACTTCAGGAATTGATATTGGCAACGAACTTTCTCCGGGAGTCTATTATTTAGATGTAGATAATGGAGGAGCTAAAAAAACATTTCAGTTGATTAAGAATGATTGATTTTTTGGGAATGACGTCATCTTGGAAAGAACTTTTAGGTATATAAGTTGTGTCCATTTCTATTTACTTAATAACATTGCCCTGAGTGAAGCAGATGTGTTTTTTTAAATTTATGTTGGTATATATGAAAAGTTTCCTATTATAGTTTTTTAAATGATTCTCGAATTTTTAACAAATTTAAAAATTCTATATTTACCACATCATCATAAACCTTTCCTATGAAAATTTTAGTACCAATAGATTTTACTCCTGTAACAGAAAATGCTCTGAAGTATGCAATCGGTTTAACATCTATTTTGCCTGTCTCAGACATCATTTTATTTCATGTTGTAAGCTCAGAGAAAGATTCGGCCGCTGCTACGAATAATTTAAACATACTCATTCAAAAATATAAGGATCAGACAAAAGTTAAGCTTGAGAGTTTTGTGAAGCCGGGAAATATATTCGAGCAAATAGGAGGAACAGCTGCTGAACTTAATACTTCATTAATCGTCATGGGTACACATGGCATTAAAGGAATGCAGCACATCATAGGCAGTAAAGCAATGAAAGTAATTACGCAGTCGAAGACTCCGTATATAGTCGTTCAGAAATTACCATTCAAAGAGATTAAAAAAATATTGATACCTGTTGATTACACAAAAGAGATCAAACAGCTATTGCCATTGGTCGAGAAATTGAATGAAAAGTTTAAAGCCTCGCTTCTTTTAGTCAAGCAGAAGTCGAACGATGAATTCATCAACAATAAGATCAATAACAACATGGTTTATTTTAAATCTTTTCTAAATGACAGTAATATTAAATTCTCCGAATCCGGAACTTATTCTTCCTCTTCGAAATACAAGGAGGTGCTTGCAGAAGCAAATTCTTCCGGCGCAGATTTAATAGTGACTACGATCGATCCCGATACAAACATCACTGATTACATCATGGGTGTTGAGGAACAAAAACTCGTAGCAAATGAATCGCAATTGCCTGTTTTATGCATCAACATAAAATATTTCATGAAGGGTACCAGTTTCTTTGAGTAATTTTACATTGTGATCGTACAATTAAAAAATTTACATGTCGGAGGACTGGCATTGTTCCCATTCATCTTTATCAAATCTACTCTCAGCGACGAAAGGAAAAAGATTTTGATTAATCATGAGCGTATCCATTTGAAGCAACAGCTGGAATTATTAGTTATTCCTTTTTATTTTATTTACCTGATCAATTATTTTGTCAATCTTAAAAAATTTAAAAATCACTCTCTCGCTTATAGAAATATTATTTTTGAGAAAGAAGCATTTACACACGAAAAAGATTTAGATTATTTGAAAGGCAGACAAATGTGGTCTTTTTTTTCATGAATTTGAATTTCAAAAACGATTATTTCTATTATTGGATGAGGATAAAACCGATAGAAAAAGTAATTTATTAAATGCTGCGCGCAGGCCTGCCAAAAAAGCGGGAAGCGTCGGCCCTGTGCGGTGGGCAGCTTTTTTTTGGCTTGAATTTCTTTGCTTACTTTCTTTTTTCAAGAAAAGAAAGTAAGAATCAGGGACGGGATGCTGGAGTGTTTAGAACCTCTGTGTATATCCTTATTTATTTACCAGGATATAGATCTTAAAAGTTTATCAGAATTCTTTTTTGGTAATGAAATTTATATCGAAAGTAAAATTATTTTTGCAATATCTCCGGTAATCAGTTAGTATGACTAAAGCTCCCAACAGTAGATTAATAAAACAAATAATCTCCTTCGTATTGATTTTTTTAATCAGTCCGGTTAATAATGTAATGCTATCCAGAATAATTTCCCAGGGCATCTATCAATGCCCTATGAAATGCGAAGGAGATAAAGAATATCAACAACCAGGTTTATGCCCGGTTTGTGAAATGCAGATGATCGAAGTTCAATCCTGTAATTCAGTTACGACAGATAATGTGGTTACTACAAACGGTTGTGTGAATTTCAGCGGAGAGATGATGAAGGTTTTTCAAAAAGGAGAAATTGCCGGAGCGATTTCAATAGATTCTATCGATCCGAAAATGAATTTATATGGGATTGGACCATTGGCGGATCTCAAAGGGGAAATCATGATTAGCGATGGTCATTGTTATATTTCGAAAGTTAATGGAGATGGGAAAATTGGTATCACGGAAAGTTATAATGTCAAAGCTCCTTTTTTTGTATATGCTAATGTAAGCCGCTGGACAATAATGAGTCTTCCCGATAGTGTGACTTCAATGAAACAACTCGAAGGTTATCTCGATGTTGTGACAAAATATAATACAAGACCATTTTGTTTTAAAATTGAAGCAGTAGTTAATGCCGAAATGCATGTCGCTAACCTTCCTGATAATGCAATTGTGAAATCATCAAAGGATGTTTTCAAAAATCAAAAGAATATTAAGTTGAAAAATACTCCGGTAGAGATTGTTGGTTTTTTCTCGACGGAGCATGGAGGAATTTTTACTCATCACGATTCATTTATTCATGCTCATGTAATGACAAAAGACAAAACAAAGATGGGGCATTGTGATAAAATTTTATTTAAGAAGAAAACTGCGCGGCTTTATCTTCCTCAATAATTCGTTCATTAACTAATTAACGAATCAACTAATTAACTAATTAATTAGTGCCGTTCACTTTCTCGGGATCACCCATTTTGCCCGACTGGTAATCGTTGTAACATTTTTGAATTTCCTGTTCTGAATTCATTACGAATGGTCCGTAAGCATAGACTACTTCATTGTGAGGTTTGCCGCCAAGCATAAGTATTTCTGCGCCTTGTGCCGAAAAAATATTTACATCGCTTTCGCCGCGTTCGTATAATACAACCTGGTTCGTTGCAATTTCTTTTCGACCTTCTGCTTCAATATTTCCCTTGATCACATAAATAAATGCATTGTGGGTTGGATTTGTTGGTATGCTTAGCTTGCATCCACTCTTCATTTTTATGTGATAATAAAAAACAGGAAACAGTGTATTGATTTTCGATTTAGCATCGAATAATTCTCCCAAAACAACTTTAGCACTGTAATACTTGCCATTGATCTCGGCCATTTTTTCCGGGCGATAAACATTTGTTGAAGGATCGACCCATTTATATTTAGACGGCATGTTCAGCCAGATCTGGAAGCCGTGATAAATTCCTCCTTCATCATATAATTTTTTTCCTGTCTCTTCCATGTGAATCGCACCTTTGCCGGAAGTGAACATCATGAAATCTCCTTTGCCAATTTGGAAGTCATAATTGAGACTGTCGCGGTGATGTCCGCTGCCTGAAAGAAAATAAGTTGTAGGAATTATTCCTGCATGCGGATGTGCATCCACCCGAAGCGGCTTGTCGTTTGGATTAACTGTAACCGGACCAAATTCATCGAAGAAGACATATGGTGAAACATAATCGTTATTGTCGCCGGCAAAAGCGCGCAATACGGGCAATGTTCCGACGAGAGATCGTTTTGTGTTGAGCACTCCTTGTACCTTTCTTCCCGACTGATTTTCAAAAATTCCGGATTCGCCCTTAAGAATATTTGGGATGGCAGCCGTAGCACCGATGATGGCTGATCCTTTGATGAATTCTCTTCTTTTCATAAATGTAAAGTTTAGAAAATTTATTTTAATAAAAAAAGTTATATTATACTTTTAAGTTTCTTCTGGATATTTCATTTAATGGGCCCACTTTTGAATTGTAATTGTTTCTGCGAAAAACTTAATTCTAATTTAAGCGATAAACTTTCTACTCTCAGGTTTACAAAACGTTTTTGCTGTATTTTACACCAATGAATTCTTTATCAGTTTTAAAAAAATATTTTGGCTACGAACAATTTCGTGCGGGGCAGGAAGAAATTATCAATGAGGTCGTAAAAGGAAGAGATTGCCTCGTATTAATGCCAACAGGAGGAGGGAAGTCAGTATGTTACCAGATTCCTGCTCTTATGATGGATGGACTCACAGTGGTCATTTCTCCACTGATTGCACTTATGAAAGACCAGGTTGATGCTCTGCGATTAAACGGTGTGTCGGCTGCATTTCTCAATTCTTCTCTCGATACGGAAATGCAAAGCAACCTCATTGCTGAATTACAACAAAATAAAATCAAACTTTTATACATTGCTCCTGAAAGATTGTCGAACGGCATCACAAACTTCATTACTTTTCTGAAGACATTAAACGTTTCATTATTTGCCATCGATGAAGCACATTGCATTTCTCACTGGGGACACGATTTTCGGCCGGATTACCTGCAACTCTCCGCATTAAAAAATAATTTTCCCGATGTCCCTGTAATTGCACTTACTGCAACAGCCGATAAAATGACGCGTGCTGATATTCTTGATAAATTAAAACTCAACTCACCGAAAGTTTTCATTTCTAGTTTTAACCGGAGCAACATTCGCTATATAATTGAAGAGAAAGATGATTATTTCAAACGCATTCTTGATTTTCTTTCCATTCATAAGAAAGATGCCGGTATCATTTATTGCCTCTCTAGAAATAATACCGAAGAACTCGCCGGTAAATTGCAGGAACATGGAATAGAAGCTGCAGCCTATCATGCTGGCCTGGAGCCTGCCACACGAACATTGCGGCAGGAACAATTTAAGCGTGACGAAATCCAGGTCATCGTTGCAACAATTGCTTTTGGAATGGGAATAGATAAATCGAATGTGAGATTCGTTATTCATGCCAGCATTCCTAAAAACATTGAAAGCTATTACCAGGAAACCGGACGATCGGGCAGGGATGGTTTGCCGGCCCAGGCAATTTTGTTTTATAGTACAGCCGATGTATTGAAGTTGAGAAAATTCATTGCCGTAGAAAATAATCCGGCACTAACAAAAGTCTTTTCGGAAAAACTAAACCGAATGTCGGATTTCTGCCAGTCGCATACTTGCCGGCGGAAATATCTTCTGAATTATTTCGATGAAAGTTATACTCCGCCCTGCAACAATTGTGATGTCTGTCTTGGAATTAATTTACAACCCATTTTCGACGGCACCATCATCGTACAAAAAGCATTATCAGCAGTTGCACGGCTCAAACAAAAATTCGGAATCGGTTATGTTATAAATTTTTTGAAAGGATCTGAGTCTGAAAAAATTTATGATGACCATAAATATCTTCCAACTTTCGGAAAGGGGAAAGAATTTTCTGCTGATCAATGGAGGAATTATTTCAGGCAAATGATAGAAGCGGGTTATCTCGAACAAAGGGGAGAATATTCTGTTTTACATATTACGGAAAAGGGAAATGCAGTTTTATTCCAGGAGGAAAAAGTAATGCTTCGTGAGCCTAAAACAAAAAAACTAGCACGGAAGGAAAGAAAGCTGAAGTATGCAGTTGAAAGCGATATGCATATGCATGATGAAGAGTTATTCGAAGAGTTAAGACAATTGAGACTCGGCATTGCCAAAAAAGAAAATGTTCCTCCATACCTGATTTTTAACGACAATACATTAACAGAGCTTTCAACATATTTACCTTTCAACAAGAATGACCTGAAACACATTTCCGGTTTTGGAAGAATCAAGATCGAAAGATATGGTGATTTTTTTCTCGAAGTAATAAATGAATTTTGCAAGAGAAAAAATATTTCGTCGCGCATGAATGAAAAAACAAAATTCAGAATCACAAATGAGACACCTCCAAAAAAAGCCGGAGCATCTAATACTCAATTAACCTCTTTCGAAATGTTCTCTGAAGGACTATCTACCTTTGATATAGCCAAAACAAGAAAACTCGCCGAAGGAACAATTATAGAACACCTTCTGCATTTTATTAAATCCGGTCAGCTGAATGTCTTAAAATTTGTAACAAAAGAAAAACTTGAAAAAATTTCGGCAGTTATTGACGAACATGGCGATCAGCATTTAAACCTGCTAAAGGAAAAACTAGGAGATGGATTTAGTTATACTGAAATCAAGGCTGTTGTGAATTACAAAGGGAGGAGTCTAAGTCAGAGTCTATAGTGCCCGCTTTATAGTCCGAGTACGAAAATGCAGTCCGGGTCCTAAGTCTGATTCATAAAATCAATCTTCGGAATCGGCTTCGTACCCAGACTGTATTCAGATTTCTTTGTACTTTTAAAAACTTTATGAAAGCTCTCGTTAGTTTCTTATTTGTGCTATTTGCAAATGTTTCAATAGCGCAGAATACATTTCAAAGAATTTATCCATCTACCGATCCTTGCGGTGCTATAAACTTTATAAATACACTGGATGGTAATTATCTTGTTTATGGTCATGCATATAATTCCGGTAATAATATTATTAACCTCTTTAAGATCGATACAAATGGAGATTCAATCTGGGCACATTCTTATGTATATCCAGGACTGCAATTAAATCAACTTATCGGTTTACACGATAGCTCATTCGCAGTTTTTGCAACATGGAATAATTATTCTGTTATTATAAAGTACGATAAAAACGGTGACTCACTTTGGTCTAAACAGTATACGTATCCGTCTTTATTCGGACCGTCTTCTTATTCAATATCACTCCTGGAAACAAGCGATCATGGTTTCTATATGGTAACTGCACATGAAGACTCTGATGTTGTAGATTATGATCTTCGGTTTTCAAGACTAGATAGCATGGGAAATGAACTTTGGGTCCGCGATCACATTTATGGATTTGAACAGATAGGCTACGGTTACATGATCAAATCAAGTGATGACCGATATTTTTTACAGATAAGATTGAGTTCAGGAGGACCAAGCACACCTTTCAGTGATGTAATAAAAGTTGATTCATCCGGTAATATCTTATCAAGTTCATTTATGTGGGAACCCGGAAATATGGGTGGAGATTTAATTGCAAAAGGAAGTGACAATAGTTTTATCATTCTTGGAAATCCAAGAGATAATTGGGACTACAATTATTATGGTGGATTCAGAAAAATTGATTCAGCAGGAACCACTATATGGGATACAGCGTTTTCGCAATTCAGCGGGTTTGGATCTGTTTCACGTACAAGTGACAATGGTTTTATTATAGCGTGTGATTCAACTGATTTTTTATTAAAACGATTCGACGAAAACGGAAATTTAATATGGTCTAAATCATTTCCAATCAATCATAAGGAAGGCGCCACTGCAGTTAAGCAAACACCGGATGGTGGATTTATAGCTGTTGGTTTTCACCGATTGACTCTTGATCGTTATGAAACATACATTATCAAAACAGATAGTCTTGGCAATATTATCACAAATGGATTTTCAGTTCATGCAAATAATTTATCTCCATGCGAAGGCGATACAATTACACTCACAACTCAAAATGCAGTTGATTATTTATGGTCGAATAGTCAAACAACTCAATCAATTGATATTACCAGAAGTGGAAGCTTCAATGTAAGAGTGAGCGATCTTGGAGGAAACCATTATTATTCTAATTTTTATAATGTTATATTCAATCCTAAACCGGAAATAAATCTTGGCAACGACACTCTTGTTTGCTTTTTTCAAAATCTCGAATTGAATGCAGGCAATGGTTTTGTAAATTATCTGTGGCAGGATGGTTCAACAAGTCAAATATTAAATGTTTCCAGTAGCAGTCAGGATTTGTTACAATGTTTCGTTCAGGTGACGGATACATTAGGTTGCACAAATAGCGATTCAATCCAGGTCATAATCGATATTTGTGATGGAATTGAAAAAATAAAAAGTGATGAATTATTTTCTTTCGGTTCAAATCCTGCCTACAATGATTTTTCGCTTCAATTTAAAAATCCTGGAAGCGGACAAATCGAAATCATGATTTATAATAGTATGGGAGAAATTGTCTTTGAGAAAAACACTTCCGGTAAAGATGAGATTGTCATTTCATCATTACAATGTGGAATTTACTTTGTTGTCTGCAAAACAGAAAAATTGATAATGACAAGAAAGATCATCAAACTTAAATGATCTTCTTGTCATCATTGTTGAACATTAATTCACTATTAACCGGATGTTTCTTGTAATGCCTTTGTCACCTTTCATGATTATAAAATAAATTCCTTTCGCTCTGTTTTCAAGATTGATTTCTTTTATAGTTACTCCTTCATTAATAACTATCGATTCTTCCATCAATACATTTCCCAGCAGATCAATAAGAGTCATCTTATAATTTTCTTTGTTTTCAGAGTTGATCCGTAACGTCGTTTTAGTATTTGCAGGATTAGGATACATGCTCATACTGAATTCTGAAATGCTTTGTTCTTCCATTTCAAATTCGCCTGTTCTGCAATTCCTGGCAACTGTAATGATCATCTTTCTACTCGAGGAATTTCCACAGTCATTCTTTGCCTTGACAGATAATGTACAGGTCGGTGAATTGACCGAAGTAAAACGAATTGCAACACTCGACTGATTGGAATTTCCGGTAATCGTTGCTCCACTTGTCACTGACCATGAGTACGAAGTTGCTCCAACAACGGCAGGTATAGAATACACAACATTAGCCTGGTTCTTACAGACGCTTTGAGGTCCGTTTATATCTGCAGGCTGCGCAGGAGCTGAGGATACATCGATACAAATTTTCTGACTCGAACCGCATGCATTTTTTGCTTTTACACAAATGCTGCCTCCTGAAAAGTTATTCAGGAAGTCTACCGTGATTGATGAACCATCATTTATAATCATGTTTACATTTGGCGGTAATGTCCAGGAATAAGATGTAGCTCCTGCAACAGGATTAACAGAATACACAACATCTCTTGCACCACAAACTCCACTAACAGGTCCACGGATTGCATTTGGAGCCATTGGTTTTGATCTTACAAAATAAGTGAGCGACTGACTTTGACCACAATTATTTGTCGATGTAATAGTGATAGTTCCGGAATCAAAATGCACAGGGAAACAGATCGTGGCAAACGATACCGAAGTGGTTATTGGATTTCCAGAACCTGCAACACCCAGACTTGTGATCGTGCATCCTGCTGGCGCTGAATATGTCCATGTGCTCGCATCCTGTACATTGTCGATATTAAAATTATAACAACTACCCCCACAAACAAATGCAGGAGGTGTAATCTTCCAGACTGGTTTACTTGGAAATCCTTTAATGGTTTTAGTAGTACTTGCACTCGCGCCTTGACAGTTTTTTGCTTTTACTTTAATATAACCGGAAGAAAATCCCGAACTCGCTTTAACAATAATAGTATTTGTTCCCTGTCCTGATTGTATAGTAAGGTTTGTACTTACACTCCAGTCATATCCCGAAACATTTGACGGCTGTGCAACTGAAAATGTAGCAGTATTCATCGGGCAAATTATGTTCGGACCATTGATAGATTTTGCTGCAATAGGAATGGTAGTGGCCTGTTTGATGTTTAAACAAGTAGCTGCTCCCGAACCACAGGCATTTACAGGTCTCACACAAATATTTCCGCCCGTAAATGAACTTCTAAAATGTATTGTAATCGATGTTCCATTTGAGGATCCGGTCGTTCCCGAAGGCAATCCCCAAACATATGAAGTTGCACCTGGAACAGGAGGAATGCTGAATATAATTCCATATTGTCCTGCACATGCTACGGTCGATCCATTTATTGGTGCAGGATTAGCAGGAGCTCCGTAATGCTGGTCCAATGGAATGGAGTCTGTTGAAGGTTGCCCTGTACAATTATTTATACTCTGCGTAACAGAATAAACACCAGGTGTTGTAACGGTAATACTTGGAGATGTTTGACCATTGCTCCATAACAAAGTGCCAGTGAAATTATTTGCAGATATGACGGAGCCACTGCAACTTGTTTGTATTGTTACCTGTGGAGCAGATGGGGTATTATTGATCGTGATATTTGCACTAACTATACTATCACAGCCTGCAAAATTTGTATATGTGTATTTATACAATCCTGATGTATTAACGCTTTGATTCCATGGTAGCATATAATTATCACAAGCTGTTGCGGAAAAAGAAGAAGCAGAACTCTTATTTATATTTAGCCTCAAAGTAGCCATTGAATCGCATCCATCAGCGTTAGTAAAATGTGCTTCGTAAGTGCCGGATTTTGTGTAAGCAAAGTCATTCCAGGTAAAACTCTCGCACTCGGTAACATCTGCAAAGGAAGATGAACTGTTTTTAATCGTGAGTTGAAGATTTGCAGTCGAATCACAACCTGCAGAATTCATAAAATGGATTGAATAGTTTCCGGATTCTGTATAGTCATTTCCATTCCATAAATAATTATCACATTCAGAGATTGTCTGCAGTGATTGGGTTGAATGTCTAATGTCAAGTTTTAAGATTGCTGTTGAATCACATCCCATTGCATTCGTGAAGTGACTGTCGAAAGTTCCCGACTGCGCATAGTTAATGCCATTCCAAATATATGTGTCGCATTCCGAAACATTAGTTGTGGAAGAGGATGGATAATTTATCGTAAGATTTAAATATGCTGTTGAATCACAACCTGTAGCATTTGTAAAATGTTGTTCATACCTACTCGACTCCGAATATGTCACACCATTCCAGATGAATCCTTCACATTCTGTAATGTCTATACTGGAAGATGTGCTTTTATTTATTGTAAGGTTCAACGTGGCTGTTGAATCGCATCCGGATGCATTGATAAAATGCTTAATGTACATTCCTGAAGTTGTGTAATCAATCCCGTTCCATTTGTAGCTGTCGCATTCTGAAATCGTAGTCGATGATGATGAGCTATTGTTGATCGTAAGTTCTAGCGTTGCTGTAGAATCGCAACCACTTGCATCTTTCCAGCACAGTGGGATCCGAAGCTTGGAATTCACGTGACTTGAAGTCGCGGC
>JADMIO011826939.1_pt1 | contig 98646 bp, 72 predicted proteins | sample 8958161 | NCBI WGS metagenome assembly JADMIO01 (sample SAMN16585339, study PRJNA669376) | soil metagenome | isolation source: Crop rotation soil | place: USA: Cullars Rotation, Alabama | collected 2011
TTTTGACTTTTGACTTTTGACTTTTGACTTTTGACTTTTGACTTTTGACTTTTGAGCTATACTAAAAACAACTGACTAATACTCTCATACACATAAACCCTTCTAATAATTCTCGCAAAAAGTTCTGCAGTTGGTATCACCTTAATCTTATCACATTCTTCTCTTAATGGAATTGTATCTGTTACAACTAATTCCGTTAATCTGGATTTATTAATTCTCTCATAAGCTTTTCCGGAAAGTACTGCATGCGTGCATACTGCACGTACACTGTTTGCGCCTTTATCGAAAAGCATTTCTGCTGCAGTTGTCAAAGTTCCTGCTGTATCTACAATATCATCGACTAGTATAATATCCCTTCCTTCAACTTCTCCGATTACAGTCATTGTATCAACAACATTAGCTTTCTTTCTCACCTTGTCGCAGATGACCATTTCTGCGTTAAAGTATTTTGCATAACCACGTGCCCTGTTTACTCCTCCCATATCAGGAGCAGCAACAGTCAGGTGTTTTAAATTCAACGACTCTACATAGGGAACAAATAGAGAAGATGGTTCAAGGTGATCCACCGGAATGTCAAAGAAACCCTGTATTTGCGGCGCATGCAGGTCCATCGTCATAATCCTTGTAATTCCTGCAGCTCCCAACAAGTTTGCAACGAGCTTGGATGCAATTGCTACTCTTGGTTTATCTTTTCTGTCTGAACGTGCAAATCCAAAATAAGGAATTACCGCAGTGATGTAATGTGCAGAAGCTCGTTTGGCAGCATCAATCAGAAGAAGCAATTCCATCAGATTATCAGACGGCGCAAAGGTCGATTGGATGATGAAAACATCGCAACCCCTGACAGATTCGTCAAAAGATGGTGAAAATTCCCCATCACTGAAGCGAACCACATTTACATTTCCCAACGGCTGACCGTAGGCAGTAGCAATATTTTCTGCTAAATATCGCGTTGCCGTTCCTGAAAATAATTTGACATTCCGCTCCATAAATGGCCTCTGTTTTTGGGGACGCAAAGAAAAGAAAATCAGCCAGAAAAGACAAGCTTTTCTGAGAGTAATTACAATATTTTAAGTATAGTAATTTACTCTGAAAAGCCGCTTTTTAAGTTGAAAATTCAACCCGACGATTTATAAGACAATTGAAAGGAGATTTGTAACACATGAAGAGAAGATAAATTGGCTTCATTTTTTAATGTGACAATCCTGTAATACGATTTTTTGTTGCAAATTTACAGCCCCAAATATTGTTAATCTATTGAATTGTAACAAGGTTTAGAAGGATTAACGTCACCCATCAAGATCTAAAACAAATGAATAAAATTTTCTTAGTTATTGTCCTGTCATTTTTTTCAATCGCCAGTGTTAACAGTCAGGTTACATGGGAAAAACTTATTGTCAATGATAGCGCAGATGTTTTCCGACATATCGAAGAAGACAACGCCGGCGGTTATGTTGTTTCAGGATACGTTGTTCAATCATTAGTAAGAGACAGCGATGCCTATGTAATTCGCTTCACAAGTACAGGCGATACAAGCTGGACGTTTGCATATAATGGTGCATTAAGCGACGATGATTTATTTTATAAAGCCAAGCCAACTTCCGATGGTGGATACATTGCCTGCGGTTACACGAAAAGCGTTACAGGAGTTTCTGATGATATTCTTTATGTGAAACTGAATTCTTCCGGACAAATGCAATGGGCTAAAACCTATGGTAACACTGGTAAAGAACGTGCCCAGGATGTCGTTGAAACCTCAGATGGATATACTATAGTTGGATATTCAACTTCTCCACCCGCTCAATATTATGATGCATTAATTATTCATACAGATTTCAATGGAGATATACTCTGGACGAAGCTAGTGGGTAATTCTAATTATGATGATGCAAATACAATAAAAGTTTTAGCTGATGGCGGATATATTTTAGGTGGACAAAGTGCAGGTGCCGGCGGACTCGATCAGTTTTTAATTCGTATGAAAGCGGATGGTGATACACTGTGGACAAAACGTTTCGGAACTCCTGGAACAGATAATATCGAATGCCTCATTCTTGTTTCAGACGGTTTCATTTTAGCTGGAAACACAAGTACTGCTGCAACTGGGGATGACGGTTATCTTGTGAAAACGGATACGAGCGGTAATGTAATCTGGACAAAAGTATTTGGTGGCTCAGACCAGGATGATTTTCATAGTGTAGATCAGACAAACGACGGTGGATTTATTTTAGGTGGAACCACCAGCAGTTCCGGTCGTGCAAATCCCAATATGTGGCTATTTAAAACTGCCGCTAACGGCGATTCAAGCTGGGCAGAAACTTTTGGTGGCGATAATCACGATCATGGATATTGCGCAATTTCTACTTCGGATGGTGGATATGCATTCGTTGGTCATTCCGGAAGCTTTGGTTTCCACAGGGAAGATGCATTTATTATTAAAACAAATGGTAACGGATTTGTCTCCGACAGCCTGACGTACATCTGTGCTTATGAACTTGTGTCTCCTACCTGTGCAAGTACAAATTCAGAAGTAAGAGTTTCTGTAAGAAATTTTGGAAACCAGATGGCGACAAACATTACAGTCTCTGTCGACATTACCGGTGGAATAACTCAAACGCTCAACAAAGTAATTCCTGTTCTGCATGCACAGGATGTAGTGACAGTAAGTTTTACACCTGTATTAAATACTGTCGGTGTGGGATCACTAACATTTCATGGTTATACTTCTACGAATAATGATGTCATTCCTGCGAATAATTCATTTACAAAAACAGTTAATCTTACTCCTTGCGTAGGCATTGAAGAACTTCAGGTTAATTTAGGAGTCAATGTTTTCCCGAATCCTTCCGACGGAAATTTTGAAATTTCTTTTTCAGAAAATTATTTGAAGGCGAACATTGAAATCTTTAACAGCATCGGTGAATCTGTAAATCAATTTTCAATTGAAAATACAAATGGCGTTAAAAAATCAATCGACCTTACTAAAAATTCTCCCGGAATTTATCTGATGAAATTAACGACTGAAAAAGGTTTTGATGTAAGGCGAATCATTATATTTTAGATGAGCTGATTAGCTAATGAGCTAATTAGTTGATAAAGTTTTACAGTCAATATTTTCTTTTGAAGAATTTGTAATTTTAATTAGCTAATCAGCTAATTAGCTAATGATTTTTATTCGAAATAGGGGTATCTCACTTCTCAGTTGTCTACATTATGTAAGGAGTAGTAACTTGCCGCCGATTTCCAGATGTGAATAAAGAAAACGACATAGTTACATCACCTTTCAATAGTGACGAGAAAACGTTCGAAGAACTTTTCCGCAGTCATTATAAACGACTATGCAATTATGCTTACACATTGCTGAATGATAATGATGAATCCGAAGAAGCAGTTCAACAGGTTTTCATTCAGTTGTGGGAAAAAAGAAATGTGATGGAAATTAATTTTTCAGTTCAGGCTTATTTGTTTCGAGCAGTTAGAAATAATTGCCTGAATAAAATCAAACATCAAAAAGTAAAACAGGCTTATACGGATGAGATACTTCAGTTGAATAATGAATCTGCAGGAACACACATTTCTTACCAGGAAGAATTAAAAGATCAGATTCATAAAGCAATCGAAAGCTTACCTGAGCAGTGTCGTCTTATTTTCAAATTGAGTCGTTATGAAGAATTAAAATACAGTGAGATTGCAAAGGAACTCAACATATCAATTAAGACAGTCGAAAATCAGATGGGAAAAGCCTTGAAAGTTTTGCGTGAGAAACTGAAAGATTATCTGGTCATCCTAATATTTCTATTTATTCTAAATTTCTAATTCGTGGAAGATAAGTTCCGAAATATAGAAGATGTTACTGCAAAATTTCTTGCCGGCGAAGCAACGCAGGAAGAAATTCAGTTTTTGAATGTATGGAAATCGCAAAGTGATGAGAATGCAAAAGAGTTTTCTGATTTCGAAAAACTCTTCAAGCTGACTTCGAATGCAGAATATGTTTCTGTTGATACTGATTTAGCCTGGAAAAGAGTAAGAAAAGGCATGATTAAAAAAGAAGGAGGAGGAAAGGTTATTCGTATTCGTTTAACTAAAAGAGTCTCTCCGCTTTTAAGAATCGCTGCAGTCTTTTTGCTAGTTGCAGGAATTGGAATCAGCATATTTTTCATGTTTAGAAATAATGAAAACAATTTCGTTCACTTCGATTCAGGAAATTCTATTAAAAATATTTCCTTGCCAGATGGAAGTAAGTTGACGCTTAATAAAAACAGCACGATAACCTTCGAACAAAATTCATTTTCTAAAAAACGCACAATTAAATTAAAGGGCGAAGCATTCTTCAATGTAAAACACGACTCATTATCTCCGTTTATTGTTGAAATGGGAAAATTAATAATCGAAGATATCGGAACAGCATTCAATGTAAATCAAAAAACAGATTTCATTATCGTTAGTGTGACAGAAGGGAAAGTGGAACTGTCTTCCTCCAATAAAAATTCTGTTTTGCTTTCAGAAGGAGAAGAAGTTGCATATAATATTAAAACAAATGAAATTGAAAGCCCGGGAGCAATTGGAGAAAACCTGACTGCCTATAAAGATAAAGTTTTTGTTTTCGAGAATGCAGAGCTTGGCAAAATTGTCGATGTATTAAACGGAATTTATGATACACAACTGCAACTTGAAAATGATGAATTGAAAAATTGCCGAATAACGGTTAGCTTCAATAACGAAGACATCAACGATATCGCTACTATAATTTCCGAAACACTTGGACTTACTCAGAAAAATTCTGAAGGAAAAATAATTTTGGGAGGAGATGGCTGCAAATAAAACTTTACACTCTTCTCTTGTTTGCATTCTACTTTGTTTCGTTTTCAAACTATCGGCGCAAAATAATATTCCGTTACTCGAAAGGAAAGTGAATATTCAATCGAGCAATAGGCTGCCTGAAGAAATTCTCCGCCAGGTAGAGCAACAATGCAATTTTACTTTTTCATATAGTCCGCAGGTAATTGAAGGAAACAAACCCGTTACAATTCAAAATAATAATTCTACAGTAAGAGAAGTTTTAGATAAAATATTTTCCGGAGAAGTAACTTACAAAGAAAAGGGCAATCATATTATACTTATAAAAAAACCTTCAAGTGCAATTGCTCAGGAATCTTCCGGGTTTATTATTTCCGGTTATGTGAAAGATGCTTCGAATGGAAATGAAATTTCCGAAGCAAGCGTCTTCGATAAGCAAAGTAAAATCTCGGCAATAACAGATCAGTATGGTTATTTTAAAATGCATGTCAACAGTAAACAAAAAGAAGATGTCTTATTTCTTTCTGTCAATAAAATAAATTATCAGGACACTGTTGTTTACGTCAGTAAAAAAGGAAATTCAATTGTCAATGTTGAAATTTATCCTGAGACAATTCCTGCTTCTGTAGACTCCTCAGCTATTCGAGATAGTTTGTTGAATGCAGATCAAATGGCTTTTTTGAATTTGATTTTGAGCAATGAAATTAAAACAAATACAAAAAACATTAACGATACATTATACAATGATTTTCAATTTTCGTTTTTGCCATTCCTTGGAACTAATTTGAAATTAAGTGGCGTAACGGTTAATGATTACTCTCTGAATATTCTCGCTGGCTATTCGCTGGGTACACGCAAGCTCGAAGTTGGCGGTTTGTTCAACATCGACAGGGATTCCGTGAAGTGTGTTCAGGTAGCAGGTCTCTCGAATATTGTCGGCGGCCCTGTAAGCGGGGTGCAGGCGGCAGGTTTATTTAACGTGAATAGAAAATCCGTCAAAGGTGTTCAGCTTGCAGGATTAATAAATAATAACATCGATACATCTCATGCAGTCGAACTTGCAGGCTTGATGAATGTAAATGTGAAAAACTCCACGGCTCCCCAAATTGCCGGATTGCTGAATGTCGGTGTTGGAAATGTAAAAGGTTTGCAGTTGTCAGGTTTGCTTAACGTTGGTGTAAAAGAAGTAAATGGAGTGCAGATTTCCGGGCTTGTAAATTATGCAACGATCCTTCACGGATCGCAGGTTGGTTTCTTAAATATTTCCGATAGCTGTTCGGGAGTTCCCATTGGGTTCATGAGCATTGTCAGAAATGGATATCACCAACTGGAAATTTCTGCAGATGAAACATATCCGTTGAATGCTTCTTTTCGAACAGGAGTTCGTTCATTCTATAATATTTTCACTGCGGGATTAAAAGAACTTGAACCAGATTCGAATGTGTGGTCGTTTGGATATGGACTTGGTTCTGCAATTAAATTAGGTAGAACCTGGGATCTCAATCTTGAGCTAACCATGAATCAGCCGATTAGAAATAATGAGCTGAATAACTTTAATCCTCTCACAAAATTTAATCTCACTTTCGAAAAACGTTTTTCAAAATATTTTGCAATTGCAGGCGGACCATCATTTAATTTCTTTTATGCAGACACAACAGATCCGGAATATTCTGACTTTCTAAGTAAGATACCTCCTTCGAAAGTCATAGATACCTCAAAGCATAATGAATACCTCGCGACTTCCTGGATTGGTGGAAGGTTTGCGCTACGATTTTTTTAGAATAGCGATGGATGTACGAATGACGTATTTCTAATCAAAACTCCAGTAGTACGAAACACGAATATAATATTACGCTTTTCGTGAATTTTTTTAGCAAACCTGTAAAGACTTGGAATTCCTTATTGGTGCCCTCGTGGCGAAATAAATTTTTCAATCGCATAGGGGTAATATAATATCCGGTTGTCCTTTTATTATAACCACGTAAATCTCCATGTAACTCTGTGTTTACGTGTTGAAAAAAAAACATTAACTCCCAAATCCAATGTCCAAACACAAATTTTTAAAACTTGCCCTCTTAATCTCAATTTTTACACTAAGCGAATCTCAATCTCAAACGCTTACCCAAACCATCCGCGGAACAGTTGCCGATAAAATATCTCAATCCACATTACCCGGCGCAAGCGTAATAATTGTCAACTCTGATCCAATTATTGGCGCCAGCACAGATGAAAATGGAAATTTCAAATTGTTAAATGTTCCTGTAGGAATGCAGACATTGAAATTTACATTTCTTGGTTACAAAGAATTTACACTTCCGAATGTTATTGTAACATCCGGTAAAGAAGTCGTGCTGAATGTTGCAATGGAAGAAAATATAATACAAGCGAAAGAAGTTGAGATTAGTGCATCAAAACAAAAAGATAAATCACTCAACGAATTTCAAACAGTAAGCACACGAACATTTTCTGTCGAAGAGACCCAAAAATTTGCTGCAGCAGTAAATGATCCTGCGCGTGCATCGATGGCATTTGCAGGAGTGGTAGCAACAGATGACGGAAACAATAACATCGCCATCAGGGGAAATGCACCAAATGGTTTGTTGTGGAGGATGGAAGGAGTTGAAATTCCAAATCCAAATCACTTCAGCGGAGTCGGTACTTCTGGCGGAGGAATTTCAATCTTAAGTTCACAACTATTGACAAATTCTGATTTCATCACAGGAGCATTTGCTGCCGAATATGGAAATGTATTATCAGGCGTGTTCGATATGAAAATCAGGAAAGGAAACAATCAGAAAACCGAACGCACGATACAGGCCGGATTTTTAGGAACCGATCTTGCAATCGAAGGTCCGTTTAAGCCCGGATACAATGGATCATATCTTGTCAACTATCGTTATTCGACACTTGCTTTGCTCGAGAAAATGGGAGTGCCAATCGGTGAAGGCTCAACAAATTTCCAGGACCTGTCATACAATATTTTCCTGCCAACGAATAAGATTGGAAGTTTTTCTCTCTTCGGTTTCGGCGGATTAAGTCACCAGGTTGCAGATGCAGAAAAAGATTCGACCAGCTGGGAAAATAATTACGATCGTTACAACTGGAATTTCAAATCGAACACGGGAGCCGCAGGGTTATCTCATTTTCTTCAGTTGAATAATCAGACATTTTTGAAAACTACATTGATGTATTCCGGAACACAAAAAAAATATTCAGAAGCAATCATCGATGATCAGTACAATGCAATCGATCAGGGTGGAGAAGATTATGGTCAGGCCAAACTTACTTTGTCGACGATACTCACGAAGAAGTTTAATTCGAAGCACAGCGTAAAGACAGGTGTAATTGCAAACGAATTATTTTACAATCTCGAGAGATCAAAACTTGATAGGCAATCAAACATGGTGAATCACGAAATTGGAGAAGAAGGAAAATCGTATACAGTGCAGTCGTTCGTACAATGGAATTATCGCGCATCTGAGAAAATAACTTTTAATACGGGAATTCACGCACTTGCATTCACAGAAAACAAAACTGTTTCAATCGAGCCGCGAGCTTCTGTGAAATACGATATTGCAAACAACCAGTCGATCAGTTTAGGATATGGATTGCACAGTCAGTTGCAGCCGATTGGAGTTTATTTTGCGAGAGCCTACGACAATGCAGGAAATTATTCTGAGCCGAATAGAAATTTAGGATTTACAAAAGCACATCACATCGTTCTTGGTTACGATCGTTCGCTGAATGAATACATGAGAATAAAAATGGAAACCTATTACCAGTATTTATTTGACGTTCCTGTAAGCACAGATCCGACGAATACACTTTCTTTACTTAACAATGAAAATGGTTTTGAAACGGAACCGCTTATCAATAATGGTAAAGGAAAAAACTACGGACTTGAATTAACTCTTGAACAATTCCTGCATAATGATTTGTATTTTCTCTGGTCTTCGTCGTTGTATGATTCGAAATATCTTGCAGCAAATAATCTATGGTACAATACAAGATTCAATGGCAATTTTGCAACGACATTAACTGCAGGAAAAGAATTCAAAACAGGTGAGAAGTTTAAACACAGGATTATTGGAATTAATATTAAAACAATTTATTCAGGCGGACTTAGAAACACACCGATTGATTACGAAGCATCCGTTGCAAGTGGCGAAACGGAATACATCGATTCGAGAGCATATGAATTGCAGGCGAAAAATTATTTCCGCACCGACTTCAAAATTTCATTGAAGAGAAATAAAGCGAGAAGTACATCAACCTGGAGCCTGGAATTTCAAAATGTAACAAATCACAAAAACGAAGCTGGACAATATTATGATCCTTTAACAGGAAAAACAAAAACATCTTACCAGGCTCCATTGATTCCGATTTTGAGTTATAAGGTAGATTTCTGATTTAACAGAGGATTTTGTTCACAAATCGAAAAATTTATTTTTTCAATTAGCAATAAATCATTCGTGCAATCGTGGCAAAAAAATTATTGCCACGAGTGTACGAATTTGTAATTTGAATTATATATTTAATTCAGGAATATTTTTCGACATTAATTGTCATTTTCGGTTTATGAGATGACAAGGAGTTTAAAAATTATAAAATATTAATTAGTCTTGGTTTCAGGCAAAGTAACCTGATTTAACAAATCAATATATTTAATTAATGTTTCATCAGATTCCTGCTTTGTTTCATTATTAAATTGTAACAATAAATCCGGATGCTCTTTTAATCGTTGCGAAACATATTCTTTATTGAGCGGTTTGACATTGCCTGTTCTTAAACTTAATACATTCAGATGTTTTGTTCCGGAAGAAGCCGCGGCACCAATTGCTCCACCTAAAATGCCAACAGATGTAGCATCACCGTTCGACATGCATGATCTAAATGCTAAAAAATTTCCCGAAGTCAGGCATAGTGCATACCATATTTGAATTTTATGATGATAACAATTAAGAAATATGGAATCATTTTTTACATAAGCATATATAACTGTCTTAATAAATTTTTTACTTATAGAGTCATTCGCCGACTCCATCTTATAATCATTTCCTCCCATCATTGCTTTGTCGCCGGAAGTCCTTTGTATAATTTTTAGATCTACATTATACTCTGGAGTTTGATTTTTAAACTGATTAAGATTTAAATAAACACCATCGGGAAATTTTTTCATTTGCCCGATGCAGTTAAAGGAAAATAATATTGAAATTAGTGTGAGTAGTTTTAATTTCATTGTGGTTTTAAAATCAGTTAAGTTAATTGGAATAGCAATCTACTATTTCAAAAACTTACAACCAAACAACTTATAATTAAAAAATTTGCCAAAGAAGCTTGGAGAATACAGAGAATCTCCTTGGATCTCTCTGGCTCCTCAATGTCTCCCTGGTAAAGAAAACTAGCCCACCAACTCCAAATGCTGAGAATGCTCCAAATGTTTCCTCCGTATCGTCTCACCAATCGGAGTAGGAGTACCATCATCATCAATCCGCACAAAAGTGATTGACGTATTACAAACTGTCGTTTCTTCTCCACTGTAAAGATTAAACTTCCGCGCTTCAATTTTCAGCGTAATGGAAGTCTTGCCCAGTTTTGAAACAGCTCCATAAATCCTTACATGCTGTCCGGCTTTCAGTGGTTTCAAAAATGTGAATTCACCTACATGAACAGTTACCATGTTTGGTGTATAACAATATTCAGTTGCAAACGCTGCAGCAGCTTCATCGATCCACGCCATTAACGTACCACCAAATAGATTACCGTGAATACCTATATCTCTCATCATCACGATCTTCTTCGTGATCAGGCTCATTTCCGTCTTGTGCATTAAATTATTCTCTTTCATAATATTAGTGGTTTACTTTTTAAAAATTCGTCAGTCAAAATTCTCTATTCTATTTAGAGCTATCGTTTCCCTCGTGTTGTTATTGTATTACATTTTTGATGATGCACATAAAACAAAAAAGCCCTTCGAAATTCGACGGGCTCTTTAGTTTGTGTTTCATGTTTTTGAAATATCTTCATTTATCTGAAATTAGCCCGTAAAGTATGTGCATACATGGTTTATGCATGCTGCGTTCCGCCGGATTCATATATATAAATGTATTTTTCATTAACGGAAGCAAATGTAATAGATAATTATCTTTTAATGATAAGGCATTGCAAAATTTTTTTTAATAAAATATTAAATAGATTTGCCATTCAACTTTTATTCAGGTCTTGGGCCACAATCATACACAAAATAAATTAACAGCAACCGGACTGTTGGTTACGTTAGGAATCATCTACGGAGATATAGGTACATCTCCTTTGTATGTAATGAAGGCCATCATCGGGAATCACATCATCACAGCCGACCTTGTTCTTGGAGGCGTGTCATGTGTCTTCTGGACAATCACACTGGTTACCACTATCAAATATGTAATCATGATTCTCCGCGCCGACAACAAAGGTGAAGGAGGAATATTTTCTTTATACGCGCTCGTCAGAAAATCAAAATTCAAGTGGCTTGCCTTCCCCGCGATTATCGGAGGAAGCGCTTTGCTGGCAGATGGACTCATCACACCATCAATTTCAGTTTCCTCCGCCATCGAAGGTTTGCGTTACTTCAATCCGGATATACTCACCATTCCAATCGTCATTGTAATCCTTTTCATCCTGTTTTTCATACAGCAGTTTGGAACATCATTCATCGGAAGATCTTTTGGACCCATGATGTTAATCTGGTTTCTTATGCTGGCAGTGCTTGGTTCCGAAATGATGTCCACTAACATTGGAATCCTCAGGGCTGTTAACCCTTATTATGCTTATAAACTTTTGGCAAATTCCGAATATGGCTTTGTTATTCTTGGAGCCGTCTTCCTTTGCAGTACCGGAGCCGAAGCGCTTTATACAGACCTTGGTCATTGCGGACGAAAAAATATTCGTACAAGCTGGGTGTTCGTAAAACTTTGTCTGCTGCTAAACTATTTCGGACAAGGCGCCTGGTTATTAAACAGGGAGGGCAGCACGCTCGATCAGCACAATCCGTTTTTTTCCATAATGCCACAATGGTTTTTGTTCATCGGAATTATTATTGCCACGATGGCCGCTATCGTTGCCAGCCAGGCTTTAATTAGCGCTTCATTCACACTTGTAAACGAAGCCATCCGTCTCGACTTTGGACCTAAATTGAGAATTGTTTTTCCTACAGAAATTCGCGGACAAATTTTTATTCCTACCGTTAACTGGATGCTGTGTTTCGGATGCATTGGCATCGTATTGTTTTTTAAAGAATCATCCGGAATGGAAAACGCCTACGGTCTGTCAATCATTATTGCAATGATGATGGATACACTTTTATATTCATTCTTCCTCTTCCGGAAAAGAACACCGCTTTATTTCGTCGGACTATTCCTTTTCATTTTCCTCGGAATAGAAAGCTCCTTCCTCGTTGCCAATCTTCACAAACTCATTCACGGTGGCTGGGTTACATTACTCGTCACTTGTTTTTTAATCTGGAATATGTTCAGTTGGAATATGGCGAGAAGAATCAGGAACCGACTCGTAGAATTTATTAAGCTTAATGATTACCTGAAGATCCTGACCGAATTAAGTAAAGACACATCTATTCCAAAATATGCGACGCATCTAGTTTACATGACAAGCTCAATTAGCCATCTCGATATTGAATCGAAAATTATTTATTCCATTTTACAGAAACAGCCGAAGCGTGCCGACATCTATTGGTTTATTCACGTCGATGTTGGTGATGAGCCTTATACGATGGCATATAAAGTTCATGAAATTATCAACGACAAGGTGATTCGTATCAATTTCAAATTAGGATTCAGGATCGAGCCCAGGGTTAATATTTTATTTCGACAGGTAGTGGAAGATCTCGTCGCCGATAAGGTCGTTGATATCAGCAGTCGTTATTATTCATTAAGTAAGAATCATGTGATCGGAGATTTTCGTTTTGTCGTTATCGAAAAATATATTTCGAATGAAAATGTCTTCAAATTTATCCAGCGAATTTTCCTCGGCAATTATTCCTGGCTGAAACTTTTCGCGCTTGATGAAGGAAAAGCATTTGGTCTCGATACGAGCCTTGTAACCGTTGAGAAAGTACCGTTGATTTTAAATCCTGTCGGCAGGGTCGATTTAAAACGAATCGACTAAGCGGGATTTAGCCTAAAATCGCATTTAATTTTTTCGAAAAACTATAAAAGCCCTTGTCGTTGGCAGGTTTGGCGAATATTATTATTTTTGAATATAGCCGGTTAACCACACAATCGACTGGCTTAAACCATACTTAATTGAACATTTAAAACTTAATCCTGTGAATTATTGCTTTACCACGAGAATAGTATTCAAGTGCTTTTTCTTTTTATTATTATCAAATTCTATGCTTGCGCAGATCAATTTATCCTCTTCTCCCTATGTGGAGAATTTTAATGCAATTGGTGGAGGATTGCCGGGCGGATGGTCTGTCAGAACCGGAGGAACAAATACAGTTTTAGGAACTTCTGCAGTTTTCAATAGTACTCAGACACAATGGACAGGTACAACCGGACAATTTACAAATTGTGCTTCTGGAAATTCACCGGCAAGTTCGGCATGGACAAATATTCAGCAAAATAGTTCTCTGGACAGAGCACTTGCAGTCAGGCAATCGACCGGATTTACAGGTAGTGATCCGGGAGCAACATTTGCCATGCAGATTTCAAATACAACAGGCTTGAGTAACTTTTCTCTTACATTCAACCTCATGCAATTGGATCCGACATCTGTTGCAGGGAGAACAACCACATGGAATGTTGACTATGGATTTGGTACTACTCCGACATTATTTACAAATGCAACTACATCGCCGGCTGTGTTGACGACGACAGTAAATAACTGGACAAGCACAAGCGTGACAGTCAATTTTGGAGCTGCCTTGAATGATAACAGTTCGAATGTTTGGATTAGAATTACGGCTAAATCGGCAAGTACAGGAACTTCTGTCCGTCCTTTCACTGCAATCGATGATGTGAATCTTTCATTTACAAATCTTGCAACCGGTAGCGCCCCTTTTCAAACAGCTTGTGCCGGCTTCGCATTTACACTTCCATATACAGTACATAATCCGTACTCAATCGGAAATGTTTTTACAGCTCAGATGAGCGATGCCTCAGGAAGTTTTGCAAGTCCGGTCAACATTGGTACACATGCTGGAATTTCGAGTGGAAATATTTCCTGTACAATTCCTTCGAACACACCTGAAGGAAGCGGATATAGTTTCAGAGTTGTTGCAAGCCTTCCGAGTGTAACTGGTTCAATAATCAGCGGGTATACGATCCATGAATTGCCAGTCGTAACTATTACACCAGGATGCTCAGATCTTTTTCCAAACTATACAACAGCAATTACATCGAATGTGACGGGTGGTATTTTTCCGAATGTGTATCAATGGTACAGGAACGGACAAAGTTCACAGACGGGTTCTTCATTTTCAGAAGCTGATCCTGCATCTTATTACTTAGAAGTCTCTACGCTTCATGGATGTGTAGGAACATCACCAACGGTAAACATCACTCAAAACATTTTGCCCTTAAACGGCACCTATGATATTCCTTCGACGTGCAATGGATTTGCAGATATTAATTCTGCAGTCAACTATATTCTCAGTTACGGAATAAGTGGAAACGTAGTTTTCAATGTTGCTGCGGGACATACAGAGACGGCCCCGGGAGGTGGAATCACATTAAATATGTGCGGATTATCATCCGTGCTTGCTCCTGGTCCGACAAAATCTCTGACGTTTCAAAAATCAGGTGTCGGAGTAAATCCGCTCATTAGTGCATGGACAGGAGTTTCTACAAATGTTGATGCAATTGTTAGAATCATTGGAGGAGATAATATCACCTTCGATGGAATTGACATCACCGATGTTCCGGGAAATTCAAATGCAGTAACGTGTATGGAGTGGGGCTATGCACTTGTAAAGTGTAACGGGAATAATGGTTCGAACAACAATACAATTAAGAATTGTAACATAACCATGAAGCGTACGATCACAACCTGTTATGGAATTTATGTTTCGAATAACACGCATCTTTCTACAACACAGCTTAGCTATAGTGGAGGCTCCAACCAAAATGAAGTCGACAGTTCGAGAAATGGAAGGAATACATTTTTATCAAATGTGATTACAGATGCATATATTCCTGTACAGCTCTTTGGAAATCCTAATTCCTCGGGAAATTTTTCTCTCAACGATACATTGAATACGGTAGGAACAACAATTTTGGGAAATGATATTTCAGGATTCGGTGGTGGGGCATTTACATCTTACGGAATACATGGGTCGAATCAGAAAAATGTTTCGATTTGTGGCAACTCTGTAGTGGGAGGTAATAACTCAACCAATCTCGTAACGGGAATTTATTTATTCCAGGGAAACAATGCAGAAATAAATGGAAACACAATTTCATTGAGCAGCGGATCGAGCTCTGCACCTATTCGCGGTATCTTCACCCAAATGAGTAATGGAACCGCATCGCAGCCAGGTGTAATAAATGTTACAAGCAATACAATTCAAAATTGTTCTTACTCACTTACAACTTCTACGGGATTTTTCCAGGGTATTTCAAATATAACAGCCGGAGCAACAACCGTTGACATTGAAAATAATTTTATCACCGGAAATACCCTCGATGGTAATGGAGTTTTCAGCGGAATATTAAATTCAGGTACTCCATCCTCATTGATAATTAAACAAAACACAATTGGCGGAAATATTAAATATGGTTTCGGTACAATGTCGCTTATTAATTTTGGCAGTGCTGCCTCGTCTGTAATCGACGGAAATATTATGACAAATAACAGCATGACCGGAGGTGGAAGTGCAAGTGTATTCAATGGTATTGTTGGCGGATCAGCAACATCATACAGTGTTGCTAATAATCAAATCGAAAACAATGGAATTACCGCTCAGGGATTGACGAATGCAGGAACTGTAAATGGTATTACTTCAACATCATCTCAGACATCAGAAGCTATTACTAATAATTCCATTCATAAATTATTTGTTTATGGAACTCATGGAACAAGCAGTCCGCATGTTGTTAATGGAATTAATGTCAACACATCGTCAACATCATCACGAAATATTCTTGCAAATACGATCGACAGCGTTTATAGTGAATTTGGAGTCAATGCAACAGTTACCGGGATTTTAAGTGGTGCTGGTGCTACAGTAAATATTGCAGGAAATAAAATCAGCAATATTCTCCCGGGAGCATTAAGTGCCTCTGGAGGAATTTTAGTATCGGGCGGAACCACACACAATATTTTTAATAATATAATTGGAATTGATGTGGGTGCTTCAAGTCTTAATTCTGCAGTAAGTCTTGCGGGGATTGATGTTTATGGGTCGGCAATCAATGCAAATATTTATTATAATACGATCAGGCTTTCAGGATCCGGAGGCGGAACAACTTTTGGTTCAGCCGGAATTAATATTACATCAAACAGTGTGATTGCTGATATAAGAAATAACATTGTTGTAAACCTCGCTGCTCCCGGAGGCGGAAACGCTTCTTCCTGTTCTGCTGCTTTGAGGCGAAACACTGCTTTGCTTACAACATATTCCGGAAATTCTAATAATAATATTTATTACGCCGGAACACCATCATCTTCTCATCCATTGTATTTCAATGGCACCACTGCCTATTCTACACTTGCTTCATTTCTCACAGCAGTTTCAGGAAGAGAAGCGAGTTCGAAAACAGAAAATGTAAACTTTCAAAGTGCTGGTAGCAGCTCCTCTAACTTTCTTAAATTAAGTACAGTAATTCCAACGATTGCGGAATCGCATGCACGTCCAATAAATACTCCTGTGATAAATACAGATTTTTTTGGATCGAGCAGAAATAGTTCTTTGCCTGACATCGGTGCTCATGAAGATAATTTTATCAATGCAGGAATTATTATGTATCCTCCGGTTGCAAATCCTGCAACAGGACAATGCGATGCAACTCCTCATACAATAACTGTTGATGTTATTCCTGGTGCACAACCGATGCGCGCTCCGGTCGTGATTTATTATTTCAACGGAGTACCCGGACCAACATCTCCAGATTCCATGACGAATATTGGCGGTAACACATGGCAGAGTACAATACCTGCTGCGACTCCGACTAATGCAGTTGTTACATGGAGTGTAAGTGCAGATGCGAATGGAGGCGGAGATCAGGTAATTTTAAATGGTACAACTTATCAGGATGATTATCTCCCTGAATTTTATGTTGAAGCAAATCCTGCGAGCCTGTGTACGGGAACCCCATTCCAATTGACATTGAAGACTCTGTCAGGAATGCCATATCCTTTAGATTCGTATTCATGGATTTTAGATGATAATAGTATCGGTAGTTCAAATCCACTTTCAACTACAGCATTATTTAATCCCGGCATTTATACTTATGCAGTTATAGCATCTGATAGTAATGGTTGCGTTGTATTTGGAAACATCGATTTGAATGTAACTAGTCCGGGCGAGGTTTTGATAACAGCATCCGATCAAACATTATGTTCAGGCGCTTCAGCACATCTCTCTGCTGCAACAGGATTCAGCACGGCATCTTATACATGGTCGGCATTCAGCAGTGGCGTTTCTCCCGGTCTTCCAGTCGATCTTACAACCCATGCAATCGATGTAATTCCAACTACTTCTACGGAGACGGAATATTATTACATCGTACATGCAGCAGAAACAGGTACGGGATGTGTTTCTGTCGATACTGTTTTAATTACTGTTAGTCCGGCAGTTGTTGCAACTGCAACTGAAATAGAAACAGAAGAATGCAGGCATGGACAAAATATAATCGTAGTATCTGCAACCGGTGGCACACAACCCTATCTCGGTACAGACACATTTTATGTTGATGGTGGATTTCATGTTTATACAGTTACAGATGATGTTGGCTGTTCGGACACTGCAGCAGTAAATACAATCGGCGAATTATTTTTTAATCTGCCTGATACAATTATTATTTGTACAGGCGAACCTTCTGATATTTCTGTTTATGGTTATGTTGTTGGAGGATTGCCGCCATTTACAATCGTAGGTGATTCGACAAATCTCTCCGACGATAATTACACGTTTGGTTTATATGACTCGCAAGGATGCACCAGATTTAAAGACACACATATTTCAATCATTGATTGCATCATTCCCACTGTAACTCCTCCCGATTCCGGAAAGACGGATGATGTCCTTACTGCTGAACTTGAACAAATTTATTTATATCCCGATTCAACGGTTGACACGACAGGAACTCATTACATAATTAACAACGGAACAATTTTAATTGAAGTAGTTGCCAATGCAGGATATTACGACACCGTACTTGCATTGATTCAGACTCCTGCCTATGGAATGAATGGTTTGTTTGCGAATGGAGATACAACACTTATCATCACTGGATTTTATCCGATTGCAAATCTCGGACTTCTAAACAATTTGCCGACGCTCATCAACTTTGTCAGAGCGTATAATCCACCGATACGAAATTCAGTTGAAGCAGGAGTTGCGATTAGTCAGGGCGACAGCGCTATTAATGCAGGTAATGCTCGTGAGGCGTTCGGCGTCGATGGAGATAACATAAAGATTTGTGTTTTGTCCGACAGCTACAATCTCAAGCCGGGTAATCCTGCTAATACCGATATACTCAATGGAGATCTTCCTGGAATCGGTAATGCATATAATCCACACCCTGTCGAAGTTTATGGCGACTATCCATACGGAAATCAACTCGACGAAGGAAGAGCGATGTTGCAGGTCATTCATGACGTTGCACCAAAAGCAACGCTTGCTTTCCGCTCAGGCTTCGTTACCGTTGGAGATTTTGCTGATGGAATTTTACAGCTGCAACAAAACGGTTGTGATCTGATTGCTGATGACGTTTCATTTATTCACGAACCATTTTTTCAGGATGGAACAATTTCAGATGCAATTGATTTTGTGAAGACACAAGGTGTATCTTATTTTTCTGCTGCAGGAAATTTTGGTAACCGATCTTATGAATCTGTTTTCAATCCAATAAATGCTCCGGCAGGTTATACAGGTAAGGCGCATAATTTTGGCGGTGGTGATGCATTTCAAAATGTTTATCTAACTCCGGGACTTTATACTATTGTTCTTCAATGGGACGATCTATTTTATTCCGAAGGACAGCTTCCGGGCGCAACGAACGACTATGATATTTTCGTTACGGATCAGTCGGGAAATAAATTATTTGGTTTCAACAAGGTTAACATAGGAGAAGACCCGATTGAGATCCTGCAGTTTTTTGTTTTGGGAAATGTGAATGCAAACATTATTGTTACAAGAACAAATGCAAGTCAGGATGTGCGATTTAAATACGTTGTCTTCAGAGGAAACCTTACCATCAATGAATACAATGCAGGAACATCCACGATTGTTGGTCACGCAGATGCTGAAGGAGCAATGGCTGTAGGTGCAGTTCAATATTCAAAAACTCCAGCCTATGGAGAAGTACCGGTCATATCTTCTTTCTCCTCCAAAGGTGGAACAACAGTTGAAAATGTCGTTAGGCAAAAGCCGGATTTTTCCGGACCCGATGGAGTGAATACAACCGTTGAGCTTGGTCATTTTAATTTCGAAGGAGATCCATTGCCGAATTTTTCCGGAACCTCTGCAGCGGTTCCGCATTGCGTCGCTGCTGCAGCATTGGTAAAGGATGCAAAGAAAAAATTCTACAATACGAATTATAGTCCTGACAGCATCCGGTATATTCTCCGAACATCTGCATATGATATGGGTGCAGCAGGTTTCGATTATTCTTCCGGCTATGGATTTATATTAACTGATTCTGCCATTCAGCGATTTGCAAACCCAAAACCATTGATCGTATTGTTGGGAACAGATGAACTAAAGATTCCCGGCACGCAGCCTTTTATATCTCAGGTAGAAGGCAGGTATTTTATTCCTGGATCTCAGGTTTATCTCGGAGGAGTTGCATTGCCAACAACATTCGTAAGTAATACAGTTCTTCTTGCAAGCGTACCGATATTTTCAGGAAATCCTCCTGTGCAGGTTTATACTCCTCCGATTACACCGTCTTTAAGTGATGGCGGTTTTTCAAACGTAAAATATTTTCATCCGGGAACGATCAAGACTGTCAAGATCATAGCAGATAATAAAACCAAAAGATATGGAGAAGGTTTGCCGGCGCTTACTGCTTCTATACTTGTAGATGATGTTCCGCTTGCATTGACATCCTATACATTGCAGGACCTTGGCTTGGATGACATGCACATCTCAACAACTGCAACGAGTCAAAGCGACATCGGAGTTTATCTTATCAGAGCATCGATGGATCCTCTCAATCCTCAGGTTCCGGAAGATGAAGCATTGCTCGAACAGTTTGAATATTTATTTGTTGATGGAATACTTACTATCAATAAGCTTCCGATCACAATTGATCCGAGAGATACTACACTTTCATACGGAGATAAAATAAGGGGACTTCATTTCGATTATATCTACGATGATGCAGCGATCTCTCCTGGTGAAAGAGCGGCATTTTACAATGGAATAAAATCGTTGCATGAATCTTCGATGGATACTGCCGTTGCTTTTATCGACGACCAGGTTTCCATCGGCGGACGAACAATTAATGCAAGCGATCTACAGGGTATGGCATTCCTTGCCAGTTATCGGTCGATTGTGAATGGTCGAGCGGTAATTAATCGCAGGTATTTTAACGGACTCGAATTCGACACGACAACTTTTGTTGATGTTTCTCCTGAATCCATTTTCGATTACCTGGCAGACTCAACGAATGCAGCACTTGTGAACGGTCGTGCGGTAATCAATGCAAGAAGAATGGTAAATGGTAGAGCCGTCATCAACGGACGCGCAGTGATTAATAGTCCAAGACTGGCAAATTCACTTACGATAAATGACACTACGAATGGAACAGTATTAATCATAGTGGATTCAAACGACGTAGTCGCTCCGCTGTTTGATACACTTCCCTTGCGTTCATTAAATCTCGTAACAGGACTTCATGCCGGAAGTCATTTGATTCTACCTGCAGCATTTTTGTCGAACAATTTTGACATTACCTATGGTTCTGGAAATCTGACGATACAAAAATCACAAATGATAGTCACGCCGAATGATACTTTAAGATATGAAGGAGATCCTGATCCTGTATTTACTGCTCAATACAACAAGTTCATGTACGACGACGATGCTTCCGATATAGTTCCGCCGCCGATGAGTTCTAATTCAACATCGCTTTCTCCGCCAGGTAATTATAATATTACTGCTTCAGGTGGTTCAGCGGCCGATTATACTTTCAGCTATGAAAATGGAAATCTTCTTGTGATACCAAAGATTTCACTTCTCGTAAAAATGTTTTTAGAAGGAATGTATACGGGTAATGGACTTATGGATAATTACGGCAACGGAGGATATTTATACGTTGCAGGAATTTCCCCAAATCCTACCGATGCAGATACTGTGACGATTATTCTGATAGATCCTGTAAACATGCAGGAAGCCGACAGGCAAAAAGGAATTTTGCAGACGAATGGAGATTTGAATGTAACCTTTGGAAATGCAATTATCACCGGCAAGTCTTATTATATAGTTGTTGATCATCGTCAATCGGTAATCACTTACAGTAAAACTCCGGTACCTATAAACCATGTTACGGTTTTCGACTTTGCACATTAATAAAAAAACCCCGGAATTATTCCGGGGTTTAACCTACACTACACTATTTGAAAACAATTAACTAATTTCTATTTGCCTTGCTGGTTTTTTCTTCGCTTCTTCTTTTTTCGGAACCATCACTTTTAAAATTCCGTCTTCATAAGTCGCAGAAATGTTTTCACCAGTTATTATTTCAGGCATATTAAATACTCTTTCGAACGACTCAAAATAGTATTCACGTCTTAAAATATTTTTCTCTTCAGAATTCTTTGTTTCGTTTTCTTTCTTGTAACCGATTGTAAGTTGATTGTCGTTAAACACAATGCTGAAATCATTTTTCTTCATTCCAGGAGCAGCAACTTCAATTGATATTGCATCCGTTGTTTCGAAAATGTTTACCGCAGGTGTTGTCTTGCCAATGTTGTTTCCTAAAATTCCAAATTCATCATTCATTCTGTTTTGAAAAAATTTGATTGCTTCAAATGGGTAGTTACTCCTTGTTCCGTTATTCCATTTTACGAGTGTCATATTTACCTCCTTATTTTTAATTGTTACTGATTAATTTTTTAATAACACGAGCGCTTTGTCGAAAATGATACCAGTCGATTTTTTTGTTTTGGAAATATAATTTTTGTCAGAGGTGACTGACAATAGTAGTTGGAAAGTGACAAAATGAAATGGTTTTTGGTTGTTGGAAAAAATCGTTGATCGTTAATTTGATTTTTATCAACTATCAACTATCAACGCTGTCAATCAAACCATCCCTCATGAAAAACTCATCCTTACCCTAGAATAATTTGCAACTTTGAAAACTTAGGGTTGGGGAAAGTCTTACACGGGTATCAAAAAGATAACATTGAATTATTGCCTCCTTAATAGCCCATTGATTCATTTGTACCATTTAAAATACCGGTAAATCTGATTTTTGAAATAATTTTTAATACTTATAAATTTGAAGCGATAATTTCTCATCGCATGGTATAAAATTTATTAAAGAGTTGAAGCCATCACTTATTTATATAATTTTGCCAGTCATTTTTTCTGAATTACAGAACGCGACCACACTATAATAAAATAAACACATCCATATGAAATTTAAATTATACTCCCTTGTCGTTGCAATACTTTCTTTTTGCACGCTAACTACAAATGCACAAACGGTTTTTCCTCCGGGCTTTAGCCAGGTTCTGGTTGCCGGAGGACTTACCATGCCAACTACCATGACAAATACGCCCGACGGGCGATTTTTAATCTGTCAGCAAACAGGAGCGTTGCGTGTTGTAAAAAATGGTGCTTTACTCACAAAGCCATTCACAACTCTAAGCGTAAACACGAATGGTGAGCGCGGACTTTTAGGAGTTGCAGTTGATCCTGATTTCGTAAACAACCAATATGTTTATGTCTGTTATACAGTTGCAAGCGGAACTTACAATCGTATAAGCAGATTCACCGCAAGCGGCGATACTGCACTTCCTGGAAGCGAAACGGTCGTTCTCGACCTGGATACACTGATTGCAAATTATCATGGCGGCGGGCATTTAGGTTTTGGTCCGGATAATAAATTATATGTAACAGCAGGTGAAAACGGGCGAGCTGTAAAAGCACAGGATCTCGACAGTTACCTGGGTAAAATTTTAAGGTTAAATACCGATGGTTCAGCTCCAATCGATAATCCATTTCCGGGTCCAGCAAAGAGAAAAAGAGTCTGGGCTTATGGTTTGCGTAACCCTTTTACTTTTGCATTTCAACCGGGAACAGGAAGATTATTTATCAATGACGTTGGCGAAGTTACCTGGGAAGAAATAAATGATGCAACTACTGCGGGTCAAAATTTCGGCTGGCCTCAGCAGGAAGGCGTTGGCCCGAACGATTCCACAATGACAAATCCGTTCTATACATATAAACATGGTGTTGGTGTAGACAGCGGATGTGCAATTACAGGAGGAACATTTTTCAATCCAGATTCAGGTGTTTCCAATTATCCTCCTTCTTATATGAACAAATATTACTACATCGATTATTGTGGTAACTGGATAAACTGTCTCACATTGGGAAGCCCGCCGGTAAAGTCTAATTTTGCAACAGAGATTGCATATTACTCTGTTGGAATTGCAACAGGTCCTGATGGTAATTTATATTATCTCTCTCGGAACAATGAAGCATTATATAAAATTGTCTTCTCTACGAGTTCAATACCTTTCATTCTTAACCAGCCCCAGGACATAATAGTATCTGTGGGATTCCCAGCAACATTCACTGTTAATGCCGGCGGTGCCATTCCATTATCTTATCAGTGGAGAAAAGGAACTACCATTATTCCCGGAGCTAACAGCGCTTCTTATACTATTCCAGTAACTGCTTTCAGTGATTCAGGCGATTATAATGTTGTAATTACAAATTCATTTGGTAATACAACAAGCGATGATGCACATCTTACTGTTACAGGAAATCAGCCACCGGTTGCCACTATCGATCTTCCGACTGATACTGCTTACTCTGCCGGCGAGACAATTAATTTTCATGGCTCAGCTACGGATGCAGAAAGCGGAGCATTGCCGGATAGTTTGCTCGACTGGCTTGTAGTTTTTCATCACGACACGCATATCCATCCGGGTCCATTCGTACCAACTCATGTTAGTGGAGGCTCGTTCGTTGTACCTGATAATGGTGAAAAAGCAACGACTGTCTGGTATCGTATATATTTAATCGCTCACGATCCTGATGGCGCTACCGATACAACTTATTTCGATATTCATCCAAGACTTTCGAATATAACAATTACAACCCAGCCTACAGGATTAGAAATCTTCCTCGACGGACAACCATTTACATCTCCTCACTCAACGCCAAGCGTCGAAGGAATGGTAAGAACAATAAGCACAACTGCGCAGCAAACTTATAATGGAACTGATGTTTATTTTACTGCTTGGAATAACGGTGGATCATTTATACAGTCGATTACAACTCCTGTTAGTGATTCTGTTTATGCTGCCTATTTTGATTCATTACAATTAGCATATGATCTTGGCCCTGATACAATAATTTGTAAGGATAGTTCACTTAATCTTGACGCTGGAAATTATGTTACTTATGCATGGTCAGATGGAAGTAACGGTCGTCATCTATTAATTCAATCTTCCGTAATCGATACAATAACTGTTAGTGTAACTGTTACAAATTCAAATGGAGAAACAGGACATGATTCAATAACGGTTATGTTTGATATCTGTGAAAACATTGAAACTACTCAAAAAGATTTTGTTCATGTTTATCCTGTGCCTGCAGAAAACGAAGTTACTATTAGTGAGCTTCCACAAAATTATTATCTCGATGTTATCGACATGACAGGCAAGGTTGTAATCGATCGTGAATTTGTTGCAGCTCATCAGGTGAAAAATATCCATCTCATTCCTGGTATGTATACTCTGATGTTGTTGACAAATGATGGTAAGATGCTCACAAATAAAAAAGTTTCAATCGTCGGCCCAGCTCATTGATTTAGATTGAATCAATTAAAATAATTTTTCTACTAAAAAATATTTGCCCCGATTATTATCGGGGCAATTTTTTTATATTTCATTTTAAATTTAAATCACATGCCGTACAACTTTGATCGCACTACATTCGGAAATGAAATCAATAAAGGTAACGCACCTTCAACAGAAGAGGCCATGCAACTTTTAAATGACTGGGTAAAAAACGACCGATTGAAACTTCACATGAAACAGGTTGCACACAATATGAAAAGTTGGGCAAAGGAAAAAGAAAATCTTGATGAAAGCGATCAGCATCGATGGTACATCGCTGGATTACTTCACGACGCCGATTGGGATCAATGGCCAGACGATCATTGCCGATTGATTGTCGAAGAGCTTGAAAAAAGAAATACCGATCCGGAAATTATTCGTGCAATTGCCTCACATGGACCGAATCATTTTGGTGTTTTTCCTGAAAGTCGTATGGATAAAATGTTGTATGTAATTGATGAACTATCGGGTTTCATTCATGCATATAGTTTAATGCGACCGAATAATTATGAAGGCATGGAAGTAAAAGGAGTGAAGAAGAGATTGAAAGATAAATTATTCGCAGCTGGAGTTTCACGAGAAGAAATTGCCGATGCACTCGAGAGAGCGGGCATTTCACTCGAAGAGTTAATTGAGTTTATTGCTCGACATCAAAAGGAAGTAGTTGAATAAATTTAAGGCTTATTCGATGATAATAATTTTTCCTTTTAATTTTTTATTCTTGTAGACGGGATTAATTATGTAAACCCTGTTTTTTACTTCAGAAATATTTAATTCACTTGGATCAATCAATATCTCGCTACCGGTGTCGGAAAAATTATCAGAAGAAATATTATTGATAAGTCTCCCATCTACACTTCTCACGTCGAAACTTTCGAAATCAATATCGCTCTTAATTGAAAAATAATTTAAATTTTTAGAAACGGGGTTTGGAAAAATCTGAAAATCAAAATTTGATTTTTGTATTTCAGTAAATCCAACATTTTCCATTGAATCTAATTTGACAATCCAGAAATCTGCATTTCCATTATTATTCGTAATATCTCCATTAGCAGAATAACTTACTGCTGCAATGATAAATCCACCGTTGATTGTTTGCTGGATTGAATTACCTGCATCAATGCTGGTTCCGCCCAGAGATTTTTCCCAAAGAATGGTACCTGTTGAATTTATTTTTACAATCCAACAGTCATAGTCTCCATGATTTCCCGTAACATCTCCATCGGTTGAAGTTGAGGTTGCACCAATAATAAATCCACCGTCTGGAGTTTGTTGTATCGATGATGCAGCATCATAACCAGCTCCGCCGAGACATGTTTGCCAATTGATAGTTCCACTTGAGTCAAGTTTTACAATCCAGCAATCTTTTCCACCATGATTTCCTGAAACATCAATATCATTCGATTCGGTTGAACCGGCAAAGATATATCCTCCGTCAGAACATTGAACGGTCGTAGAAATATTATCGTCATCTGTTCCGCCAAGAGAATTTTCCCATTGCTTAACACCAGCATCATCCAGTTTTACAATCCAACCATCTTGTTGTCCATGATGATTTGTAACATGTCCATTGCTTGAATTTGAATATCCCGAAACAAGAAATCCTCCATCAGTAGTTTCGATGATTGAATTTGCTTCATCGGTTGCTGTACCTCCCAAATTTGATTGCCATTGTATTGTTCCACCTGTGTCTAGTTTAATTACCCAGTAATCCTGAAAGCCGATGTGAAAAGCCACATCACCATTTATAGAATTTGAATATCCGGCAATAACATACCCACTATCTGATGTTTGCCGAACATCATATGCCCTGTCTATTCCTGTTCCTCCAAATGATTTCTGCCATTGAATATCACCCGTGTTATTAATTTTTACAATCCAGATATCGATTGAATCCAATGCCCCATGATGGCCACTAACATCCCCATCGTTTGATTTGGAATAACCTGAAATTATATATCCACTATCAATTGTCTGATGAACACCGGTTGCAATATCTTCTCCAAGTCCTCCATATGATTTTTCCCATTCAATTACTCCGGTCGTATTTAATTTCAGCAACCAATAATCTCTACCGCCATGATTCAGGCTCACATCACTGTCGTTTGATTCTGTAAATCCGGCTACGATGTATCCTCCGTCAAATGTCTGTTGAATGGAATTAGGTATATCATTTAAAGATCCGCCAAATGATTTTTGCCATTCAATATCAGGTTGTGCCAGCACACATTGTACTAATAATAATAAAATCAGAAAAAGCTTAATCATAGATCCTGTATTAATTGTTTGAAAATTGTTTAAAGATAAATTAATTCTCAAACAGCAAAAAGTATTTAAATTTTAATGGCATGAAAGTTTTATTTTCTAAATTATGAAAATGTTCCTGGTAATAATGTTGTCTGTCTGGTTTAGTTACTCTTTTGCTCGGCAAAATCAAATACAAAGTGTCAATCATACAGACAGTGTTAAGCATTCTCAAAAAGATAATATACCCGTTAGGAAAGTAGATACAAATGTGGTTCATCCTAAAATGCAAATTCAAAAACCAAGAACGCATGAACCTATGCCGGTTAAAAAACTTCCTGATACATTAAAATAGGAGAGTGTATGAAGTTGTTTTTTTATTTCGAATATTCAAACATGTCTGGCATCGAATTTTAATTATAAAAACTAATCTTAAATAAAATAACTCTTAAATAAATACAATCATGAAAAAATTATTAATCGCATTACCATTAGCATTATGTATGTCATATGCATGGTCGCAAACTCCAACAGATAAAAATCAGCAGCAGACTGCTACTTCTTTAGATGGTAAATCATATAAGATTACTCTCATGTCTGCAGATGTAACTCAAACTACAAAAGGAAAGACAATGGATAATTCTAATGATCGCGTTGGAAATCCTGATCAGTCTACAATCGATAAAAAAGATCATACAAATGTAGACTACGATTCAAAAACATCATCTCCATACGATCATGATGCAGTAAGCCAGGATAAGAATAATAAGATGAAAAATTCTGCTCATGAAACAATGGAGAACAAAACCATCATTATTAATTTCGAAAATGGAATGATTAATTCATCTTTCTTAGCAAATAAACAAATTGATGGTTGTCCTTATACAATTACAACAAGTACAACTGGCAGAACAGATTTCAAAGCAACATGTTCAAAAATGACAGATGCTTCAAGTGGAACATCGACAATTTCTTCAGGAAATTCGACTACAACAGGAACAACTCCTAATACAACTCCTAATACAACTCCTAATACAACTCCTAATACAACTCCTAATACAACTCCTAATACAACTCCTAATACAACTCCTAATACAACTCCTAATACAACTGATAAAACTTATTCAGAAGGTTCTACAACAACAAAATCTTCTACAGGTTCAACAATTACAACTTCTTCCGGTGATGCAAATATGTCCGCTTCTACAGGCACATTTACTTGTACATGGACAGGTACAGTGGATGGAAAAAATATAACGGGCTATTTCAATAAAATGAAAAGCGACGGAAAAGTGATTTCTTATACTTTTACCGGAACAGAAACAACAGACAAAGACATGTCGAAAGATCTTGGAATACGATAAACAGTATTCTGTCTGATTTCACCAAGAGTATCATTAAATATTGAGTGATACTCCATAGAGCCCCCGGTTTAAATATCGGGGGTTTTTTTAATTGTAATTTTATGATATTTATTTTATGGATCTATATTCTGGTCAGCCTTATTGGTATTTGAAAAATGGACTCATTCGTTCTTATTATTCACTTCAGGGAAATATTAAAACTGATGTATTAATCATCGGTTCAGGCATCAGCGGTGCGTTGATTGGGTATTACCTGATTAATAAAGGAGTTGATGTTACCATCATCGATAAAAGAGATGTAGCCTCTGGTAGTACAAGTATCAGCACAAGCCTGCTGCAATATGAAATCGATACACCATTGTCTAAGCTGATAAAATTAGTCGGACAAAAAAATGCAGTTCTTAGTTATCTGTATTGTCGGGATGCTATTTATAAATTATTTGAGATTAATAAGAAAATAAAATCCACGTGTAACTTTGAAATTAAAAAAAGCATATTTCTTTCATCGTTTAAAAAAAATTTACCCGACATTAAAGAAGAATATTTATTGAGGAAGGATGCTGGAATAGATGTGATGTTATATTCTGATACTGAATTACAGAAAGAATATTCTATAAATTCATTCGGAGGGATTGTAAGCAAGGATGGCGCACAGTTAGATGCTTACAGTTTCACACACGACATATTATTTTGGATTAAAGAGAAAGGCGGAAGAATTTATGATAAGACAGAAGCCTTAAAAATTAAGTATCAAAAAAATGGAGTACAAATTTCCACTGGAGAAAACCACGTAATAAATGCTCGTAAACTTGTTTATGCGAATGGATATGAAGCTCAAAATTATCTTGACGGCCCTGTAGGTAGAATGCATTCAACGTACGTTGTTGCAAGTGAACAACAGAATTCAATACCTATTGATTATTTATTGTGGGAATCGGCGCGACCCTATATGTATTTTCGTGGAACAAAGGATAACCGAATAATTGCAGGAGGTAAGGATGAAGTATTTTACAGTCCTGGGAATCGCGATAAATTATTGAATAAAAAAACGAAACAAATTACCGAAACAGTTTCTAAAATTTATCCCGGTTATCCGTTCATTCCCGACTATTGCTGGACAGGAACATTTGCGGAAACAAAAGATGGTTTGCCATATATTGGAAAGCATAAGATGCATCCTCATTCTTATTTTGCAATGTGTTATGGTGGAAATGGAATTACATTTAGCCAGATAGCTGCGGAAATTATTTCCAATGAGATACTGGGGAATTCCGGCCACATTTCGAATATTTTTGGATTCGACAGGTAATTAGTTTTTTCCATGCTGGCATATTTTTTTTCCTTCTGCTTCGGCAACTATTTTTTTAAATGAAACTCAACGTTTCCTGTCCCTAAAGATATTTCCTAAAAAAATATTCATGACAAAAAATATACTCTTCAGAAACAGTCTGTTTTTGATATTTACTTTTTTTACCTGCATTTCGAATGCACAGACATTTCAGTATGCAGATGTAATTAAAAGTGTTGGCTTCGATGAAGCGCTCGATATTGCTTCAGATCCCGAAGGAAATGTATATGTCGCCGGACAAATTGAATTCGATGCAGACTTTGGAAATAATATTATTCTGACATCAGCAGGAAAGCATGATATCTTTTTAGCCAAGTACGATCCTAACGGATCGCTGGTTTGGGCAAAGAGAGCGGGAGGGAAAGGTGGCGATAAAATTCATTCAGTTGCTCTCGATGGCATGGGACACATTTTTTGTGTCGGCGAATTTGAAGACACGAGTTACTGGGATGGAATTATGAAACATACTCCGGGAATGGGCATCAACGATATGTTCATTGCAAAGTATGATACAGCCGGGCATGCAATCTGGGTAAGAATGGTTCATGGAGATATTACGGGTCCGCTTCAGACACGCGGTTATGGAGTGTCGTGCGATGCTCAGGGAAATGTTTATGCATGCGGAGGAACGAATGGTGAAGCATTCTTCGAGGGAAATTATTTATTTACAACTGAAGGTGATTACGATGCAACAGTAATCAAATTAACACCTGATGGCGATTTTTGCTGGGCAAAACGAATGGGTGGAAGCGACAGCGACAAAGCTTATGGAATTGCAAACGATAACAACGGTCATGTTTACGTAACAGGATATTTTGCCGGACATGCAAATTTTGCTTCGGCAGCTAATTTAAATTCAGGTGGACATACTGATGCATTCCTTGTGAAGTTCGATACTTCCGGAGTTCTTCAGTGGGCAATTGCTGCAGGCGATACGGGTTTTGAAAGAGGGAAGGATATTACGATAAATATCAATGGACAAATTGTTATTACTGGAGAATTGCAGACAGGAAATTTCGCCGGACAAATGGCTTATGGAAGGGGCAATGAAGACATGTACATTGCCGCATTCAATCCGGATGGAAGTTTAGGTTGGGTTACCCCCGGTGGAAGCGAGGAAGACGATATGGGTCGCGGAGTTACCCACGATGCAAACGGAAATTTATATGTTATTGGTGATTATGCAAGCACTGGACATTTTCCGCCTTTTACAATAACTTCTAATGGATATGCAGATGTGTTCTTCGTAAAATATAATTCCACTGGTACAAGTGTCGATTGGGTGCGAAGCATTGGTGGCCCTGAAAACGACAGGGGACAGGGGATAGGAGCAGACATGTCGGGAAATATTTATGCATGTGGAATGTTTGTAGGTGCTTCCGCATTCGATGCAATTAATTTAACTGGCGATTCACTGTTAGATAATTTCGTTGCGAAAATTGGCCTGGGTCATTTTTGTTCGACACAGGTTTCAATTGCTTCGCAAAATACATGTAACGGTTTGTGTGATGGAAGTGCAATTGCTACCGTCAACGGACAGGGACCATTTACATATAGTTGGAATACTTCACCAGTTCAAAATACAGATTCAGCTACAGGGTTGTGTGCGGGAAATTATATTGTAACAACTACTGATGCTCTTGGTTGTACATCTACAAATACCATTACGATAAATGAACCGCCGCCATTAGTAGTCTCAACAAGTCACTCGAATGTAAATTGTTTTCAATCGTGCGATGGAACAGCAGCAGTAAACGCAACCGGACAGGCGCCTTTTACATTCGAATGGTCAACAACACCGATGGAAACGGATTCAGTCATCCATAACATTTGCGCAGGTACTTATGAAGTAACAATAACTGATGCTGCAGGTTGCACAACGAGTGAGTCGGTTACAATTACAGAACCCGATCCATTGGAAATGACAACAAATATTGATGGCGCAAGTTGTATCGGTTGTTCCGATGGAAGTATAGATCTTGAAGTGAATGGCGGAACAAGTGCATACACTTATCTATGGTCGAATGGCGAGACGACGGAAGATCTTTCAAATATTCATGCGGGAAATTACAGCGTTTGTGTTATGGATGCAAACAACTGTACATTGTGCGATACGTTCACAGTAGTGGAACCAGGTATTGGAATCGCAGAAAATGCAGAAATTGAATTTTCAATTTATCCAAATCCTGTTAAAGATTTTGCAAAAATTACAACACAGCTGCCAGGAACAAAAACATTTTCGATATTGAATATTACCGGAGAAATTTTGTTCCAGACGAAATTTAGTGGAAATGAATATGTTTTTAAGACAGAAGGAATTTCGAGTGGAATTTATTTTATCAGGCTTTATGATGAAATGGGAAACAGGATGAGGGTTGTTCCGATTAATGTTGAGTAAAACAACATTTCCGATTGACAATTTCTTTGTTAACTCTGTTCAGTCCTTTGCTATCGCTGCGGTAAAAAAAAATAATCTCAAATAGTAATTATTTCTTCACGATACTAATATATCCCGATCTTTCAAGATAAGCTTCCTTAATTTCATCCATTCCGGAAATATTTGCATCATGACGTGCTGCTTCAAGAATATCTTCTTCCGTAATGTGAACCTTTGCCATATTTTTAAAATACTTTCGCCCATCTTTCATAAGAATAATATTTTCATTTTTTATAAACCTTCCTGCTAGTTTACTTTTAAAAGAAATCCATGCTAAAAGTCGGTGAAGGAGCATGATTAAAAGCGACGCTAGAACAGAACCTAAAAAAGATTGTGTTGTTACAACAGCCCGTCCCATAATCGCTCCAAGCATCAACGAGGTCATATTATCGAAAGCGGATTGTTTGCCGAAGGTTCTTAATCCTGCAATCTTAATCAGTATGAGAGAAATAAAAAATGCAACAAATGCCCTGGCGACCATTTGGTATTCATTCAGCTCTTTTGCATCCAACCCTAAAATATCGTTTAATGAAGTCATTTAAATTTATCCTAAAATATTTTTTCTGATAATTTCTAATGCGGTTTTTTTCGATTCAATTGAAATTAGTTTAAATAATTTTCCTTCCATCTCATTATAGTATTTAAAAAAATTTACTACATCATTTAATAATTCAGGGTTTAAATCTTTTATTTTTTTTATATCCGAATATTTTTTTGACGATTCAACAACTGCAACAAACCTGTCGTTCCTGATTAACTTTTGTTTTTTATCTTTTTGTTTAGACTTAAGCACGCCAAGCAAACGGCACTCTATCACACATCCCGGAAAAGTCGGTTGATCTGAAATTACGAGTACATCGAGCGGATCACCATCTTCACCAATTGTCTTCGGAATAAATCCGAAATCCATCGGAAAGGAAGTTCCGGAAGGCAAAGTTTTTTTTAATTTGAAAAAATCATATTCAGGATCATAATCATATTTATTTCTGCTACCAGCCGGTGTTTCGATCACTACATTTATCAATCCTGATTCATCTGAAAATGTTTCTGGAAGTTTCATAACGAAATCTATTGTAAAAAACAAAAGCAATTACAGTGTCCCATAATTGCTTTTATTTTTATTTGAATTAATTAACGGCTGCTTGAGCTTCTTCCTCTTTGTGAACCAGATTTGCTTTTAGAAGTTCGTGAACTTCCTGAAGAACCTGAACGTCCGCGTGAACTGCTGCTACCTGAACCAGAATTTCCTCTTGAAGAAGTGCTGCGGGTAGAAGAAGTGCCTCTTGAAGATTTTGAACTACCATAACCGCTGTCTTCGCCCATCGAAGATCTTCCACTGGAAGAAGAGGTGCGTGAAGATCCTGCACTACGTGAGCCGCGATCATCTTCTCCTGATCTTCTGCGTGTACCAGAACTGCGTCCATTGCCTTGTGACCAGCCGCTGCCGGAAGAACCATAACCCTGATTACCGTAATTGGAATTTCCAAAACGGCTGGAGCGAGATTCATCTCTGTCTCTTCCCATCGATTCTTCGCGACCATTATTTCCGTAAGAGCCACGGCTGCCAGAACGATCATTGTTACGATCACTGTTTCCATTTCTTCCAGAATAACCTCCGCTACTTCCTCCACGATAAGATCCACCATAGTTTTCTTCATTCATTCCTCTTGAATAATTTCCAGAACCTGATCCATATTCTCTTCCAGTTTCTTCACCACGATGTCCGCGATCATTTCCTCCGCTAAAGTTTCGGTTGTTATCATTGTAATTTCCGTTGTCACCGCGAGATCCACCATATTGTGATGATGAACCTTGTTGTCCATAGTTGCTTCCTGAATAGCTACCTTCAGAAGAATAGCCCCCGCCAGATCCGGAAAATCCACCTCTTGAACCCATATCATAACGTCCTGATCCGCTTCTTCCACCACGTCCGTTTTCTCTGCTTTGTGAATCGAATTGTCCAGGTTGATCCCATTGATTTGGCTGATTATAATTTCCATAATAACCACCACGACTTTGTCCGCGACCGAATTCTGAGTTGCGATTGTCGTGTGCATAATCCTGGTATTCGCTTCCTGATCCGGAATTTCCACGTGATCCAGAGCTGCCGGAATTTCTTCCTCTCATACCACCATAACTTCTCTCACCGAGTTCACTTTCATTTTCATCTGAATCATACTCATTTGTAAATTCATCATTGTCTTCATAATTATCATCATCATATTCATCGTTGAATGAATCTTCTGAATCATAATCATTATCACTGTCATTCCATCTTGAAGATGTAATTAAAATAATTGGTCCGACACTTTTGTGCGAAGCCTTGCGGTTGATTTTATTATTTGTTTTCATTTTATTGATTAATTAAATTGTTTTATTTTTTAGAAAGAATGTCTAAATAGTAATCCCCGAAGGTTATCGGGACTACAGACTAAATATTTTATTTATTCACAACAGAAATCCCATACCTGTTCAGGTAAGGAATTGGGGAATTACATTTACAATCCACCTCTTGATGTGGATCGTTCGCCATGATTTCTGTCTCTTGTTTCCCTGTTTATATCACTATCGTTTTCTTCTTCTTTGTCAATATCAAAATCGACTCTTTCTCCGGCAATTCCTTTTTTATTTTTAGAAGATACATCTTCCTTTGATCCGAATGTTGAACCTTTTTGATGAATACCTGTGCTCATTTTGTCCTTGTTAGAACCACCCTTAACAGAACCGGTTTTTTTTTCCGTGTTTTGTCCTCTTTTGTCATTTAGATTTGGTGCCATTTTTTATTGATTTTAAATTGTAAGTGAATAGATTTAATTTATTTGAAGGGGCGTAAAAATATATGCCATAGAGAAATTACAATCTATGGCATACATGTTTTTATTATTTATTAACTAATTGTAAGACGATGTTTACAAATTTCAAATCATATTCTATAAAAATTCTGTTTCTGATTTTTATGATTACTTTTTGTTTTCATAGGGCAGCCTTGTCACAGAATAATAATACAATGCCGACAAGACCTGATTCTGTTTTCAACAGTGATAAAATTCAACAGGATGAAAAAATCGGCCATCAAAAAATTGTTTCCGATAGTTCAGATAAAGTTTCAAAACCAGGTAGGATTAATGACAATATGAATCCGTCGAGAACTAATGAAAAAAACAAAGATTCTATTCAGCCCAGAGATACGACGTATATGAATCCATCGAGACCAAAATATCCGAAGGATTCAATTCCTTAGTAATTTTATTTTTTGAAAATGTTTTATGGAAAAAAACGAACAGCTTTTTTACCTTTTTATTTTAGCTATTCCCATAGCGTGTATTTCCTGGACAGTTACTCATGAAGAAATATTTTCTGAGATCAGAGAGCGATTTAAATTATTCAGCACCACAAAACCAAAACTTCTTGCAAGGAAATTTTTCTATGTATTTACCTGCGAATATTGTTTTAGTTTTTATGTAACAATATTTTTTCTGATCATTACTAAATTCAAATTACTTTTTCCGGATTGGCGTGGATATCTCATTTCAGTATTTGCTTTGGTATGGATTGCAAATATTTATATGAGTTTGTTCTTTTTTATAAAGATGGATATAAAGAAAAAAGGAACGGAAGTTAAGGTTGAAGAAAAAGATTTAAATACTTAATGATGGAACTCCAGAAACACAAAGTGCCACAGAAGTATTTATGTTTTTCTCCGTGGAATTCTGTGATTCTGTAGTTCCGTGATAAAAAAAGTTATTTCGATTTCGATTTAGACTTTGATTTAGATTTAGTTTTAGTTTTAGTTTTTTTCTTTGGAACTTTCGCCCCTGCCTTACGAGCTTCACTCAATCCAATCGCAATAGCCTGTTTACGATTTTTGACTTTTCCGCCTTTGCCACTTTTCCCGGATTTTAATTCACCATGCTTATATTCATGCATGACCTTCTCAACCTTGTCTTGTGATTTTTTAGAATATTTTGCCATTTTTTTATTTTTTAATGTATAAAAGACAAAAATATATGCCATTGGTGGTATATTTTTTTATCTCTGATAGTATGCAAAAAAGCAGTCCAAAAAGAAAGATATTTGTTGGTCAGACACAGCGTAAGCCGGGATTAGAATTTAAGATGCATCCATTGCCGGTGTTTAACGATAATCAGCCGGGAGGAAATAAGTTATTAAATAAGAAATGCATTATAACAGGTGGGGACAGTGGAATAGGGCGGGCAGTTGCAGTTGCATTTGCAAAGGAAGGTGCAGATGTTGCAATTTTATTCTTGAAACAGGAAGAGAAAGATGCAAAGCTTACTGCTAAAATGATTACAGAAGTTTACAAAAGAAAATGTTTGCTGCTTCCGACTGATATTTCAAAGGAGGAAAAATGTAAGAAGGCAGTTATTCAGGTAGTGAAAGAATTTAAAAAAGTTGATGTGCTTGTAAATAATTCAGCAGTACATTATCCTGAAGAAGACATTTCAAAAATCACAACAGAACATCTGATTGAAACATTTGCTGTAAATGTGTTCTCAATGTTCTGGTTGGTAAAGGCGTGTTTGCCAAATATGGTAGCTGGAAGCAGCATTATTAATACGTCATCTGTAACTGCATATAGAGGTAGTGGGGGTTTGCTCGATTACAGTTCAAGCAAAGGCGCGATTGTTTCATTCACTCGAAGTCTTTCTGCTAATCTTGTCGATCGTGGAATAAGAGTTAATGGCGTTGCTCCGGGTCCCGTGTGGACTCCATTGGTTCCATCAAGTTTTCCGCCGAAGAAAGTAAAAGTGTATGGAACAGATTCTCCAATGAAACGTCCGGCGCAACCTGTAGAAGTTGCACCTGCTTATGTTTTTCTTGCATCAGAAGATTCATCCTATATAACAGGACAGATCATTCATGTGAATGGTGGTGAAATAATAAATGGATAATAAATTCAGAAGAAAAAATAATTGTTATGAAATCAATTTGGAAAGGTGCTATTGGTTTTGGACTTGTAAATATTCCAGTAAAACTTTATAGCGCTACGCAACAAAGCAATCTCGACCTCGACATGGTAGACAGTCGCGACATGAGCAGGATACATTTTCAACGAGTAAATGAAGATACCGGTCGAGAGGTGAAGTGGGAAAATATTGCAAAGGCATACGACCTGAACGGAGAATATATTCTGCTTGATGATGCAGACTTCGAAGAAGCGGCTCCTGAAAAAAGTAAGATCATTGAAGTAAATCATTTCGTGGATCAAAAGGAAATCGATACGATTTATTACGAAAATTCGTATTACGTTGAGCCCGAAAAATCTGGTTCGAAAGCTTATGCATTGTTGAGAGAGGCCCTTATTAAATCCGGCAAAGTGGGAGTTGCTCAATTTGTTTTGCGCACTAATGAAGTGCTGTCTGTTTTAAAACCAATGGGAAATATTTTAGTGTTGAGTAAAATCAGATTTGCAGAAGAGATAAGGGACATCAAGGATTTTTCATTACCTCCGAAATCTGTGGTGAAACCTAACGAACTCAAAATGGCGCTAAGTTTAATCGACCAGTTTTCTGATAAATTCAATATAGAATCTTTCAAGGATGAATATTCTGCAGAGCTTTTAAAAATTATTAAAGCAAAAGCCAAGGGTAAACGACCGAAAGTTAAAAAGTTGAAAGTTGTTCATCGTGATACCGGAGATTTGATGTCGCAGCTAAAGGCGAGCCTTGGAAAGAAAAAAGTTTCGTGAGTGAATTTTTTTTTAAGTTCGATTTTAAACTTTCTTGTTTCCATTATAAAAGAATTAAAAAAATATACGGCATATATTCGGTTGGGAATGCATTTGCAAAAATTCACCTTTGGTTATTTATTGAATGGCTTCGTGCCGTTCAATCCGCATTGGTCAGGGGGAAAGGGGTGACCCGTGCGGATATTCCAAAAAGATATTTTATGACAAAATTAAAATAGGTTAAATGCAGAATTATTTACAATTCCCTGCTGACTAAACCCTCCGGCCCACCATTGTATAAATTGATCTTGATGAGGTGGACTTCCAATAAAGGTTATGAAATATTTGTATTTATCTTTTGCTGCTCTTTCTTTACAACCGGTTCATAAGATGGTTTAACCGGAAGCGAAATAATAAAAGTCGAACCTTCATTAATTTTACTCAAAGCAGAAATATATCCATTATGTTCCTCAACAATTTTCTTACATAATGCAAGTCCGATTCCTGTTCCTTCGAATTCACTCTTTGAGTGTAATCGTTTGAACATCCCAAAAATCTGTTCAGAATATTTTTGTTCGAAACCAATTCCATTATCTTCAATAAATATTCTGCAGTACTTATTTTTAGTATGATTATTTTCTCCACTATTCATTTCGGAACGAATGCGAACAATGGGATGAATATCTTTCTTGCAATATTTCAAAGCATTATTTACGATGTTATAAAAAAGCGGCTTGATTAAGCCAGGATTAACTTTCAAAGTAGGAAGTTGATCGATAATAACTTTTGCATTTTTTTCAGAAATTTCATCTTTCATCTCGTTTAATACTTCGCTTAATAACAGATTAAAGTCGCTGTCTTCGAAAGCATTTACTTCAATCGTCATTTTAGAAAAAGTCAAAATATCTTTGATAAGATTTTGCATTCTGTTACTTGCCTTTTGAACAGAATGAATATACATGATACCATCGTCGTCGAGTTTATCTTTATATTTCAAAAGGAGTCTTTCGCTGAACATCTGAATTTTCCTCAGGGGCTCCTGCAAATCGTGGGAGGCCATGAATGCAAATTGATCGAGATCTTTGTTTGCGGATTCGAGGCGGGCAATGTTTTCCAAGAGTTGCTGATTGAGTTCCTGAATTTTATTTTCGGAAATCATCCGATCACGAACTTCAATCTCAAGATTCTTATTGATGGCTATCAGCTTTTGCTCCTGCATCCTTAAGTGATGATTTTTCCTGTAAAGTTCTACGAAGACGCTGACCTTTGCCCTGAGTAAATCCGAGTTGATTGGTTTATAAATGTAATCTACAGCGCCGGCTTTATATCCCTTGAAAATATTTTCTTCACCATAATTATTTGCGGTGATAAATATTATTGGGATGTTTTTTAATTTATCACGTTCGTAAATGAGGGAAGCTGTTTCGAATCCATTCAGGTTTGGCATTCGAACATCCATCAGGATTAAGGCAAAGTCGAACTGGTTCAAAAGAATCTTCAGTGCCTGTATTCCTGAATTTGCTTTTACAAAACTATAACCATCTGCACTCAATATAGTTTCGATGGAAAGCAAATTGTCTTCCCGGTCATCTACCAATAATATTTTCGGTTGCAACATTTTATTTATAGAGCCAGACACGAATTAAAGATAATAGTTGATCAATTTTTAATGGTTTAGTAATGTAATCGGAAGCTCCGGCTTCGATACATTTTTGTCGGTCACCTTTCATCGCTTTAGCGGTGACTGCAATAATCGGCAATGTATTATTTTTATATTCTCTCCTGATTTTTTGAGTTGTTTCATATCCGTCCATTTCAGGCATCATGATATCCATTAATACCATATCGATTTTCGGGTTATCATTCAAGACGTTGATAGCCTCCTTGCCGCTTTCCGCAGTTATTACATTAATATTGTACCGTTCGAATACGGTAGATAATGCAAAAAGATTTCTCACGTCATCATCCACTACAAGTATTGTTTTACCTGTTAAAATGTCTTCTTTCATCCGGTTATTCTCAATGATCTTTCGCTTGTCCGGTGCAAGGTCTTTATGGTTGATGTGTAACTGTAGAATTATTTCTTCAAAAAGTTTATCTACCGAATTTAATCCTTTCATCAAAACGCTGTTGACATTTCGGGAAATATTCTTCAATTCGTTTTTGCTGAAATCTTTTGCTGAATATAATAGTACAGGTGTGTGATTCTTTTTAATTGCATTTACCTTTTCGACAAGCTCCAAGCCCTTTATATCAGGAAGTGTATAATCCAGGACGATGCAATCGGGCTGTTGCTTTTCGATAATCTCCAATGCTTCACTACCGTTTTTAGCTGTGAATATTTCGAGGTTCTCCGTAGTTACCAATTGAAGCAGCTGTGATAATTCAATTTCATTGTCTTCGACAATTAACAGACTTTTCATTTGTCTTTCGTTGTAAGTGACAATGTCATTAAACAATTCTGTCAGAGATTCATTTTCGATCGGTTTCATGTAAAAACTTCTGGCGCCTCTCTTAAGTGCAAGCGTCTTATTCTCTTCACCTGAAATTACGTGCACGGGAATATGTCTGAAGTTTAAATCATTCCTTAGAAGATCGATAACTTTCCATCCACTTGTATCGGTAAGTTTAACATCGAGCGTAATTGCAATAGGAGAAAAACGATTAATGAAATCAAACACTTCGATATAGCTTGTGGCAACGATTGCTTTCAATCCGTCATGATGCGCTTTGTCAATTATTATTTTTCCAAAACGTAAATCATCTTCGACGATTAAAACAACTTTATCATTTGTCTGAATATTATTTCTGTCATCGCCGGTATCGTTGATCATCTCATTGATGATGTTCAGATTTTTTGTTTCGATGCCATCATTGGTGATGCGGATTGAATTCAATAATGTATCGATGTCTCCGCTGTCAGATTCCATATGAATCTGCTGATATGCATTTAGATTTTCAGCAACTTCTTTAGAAATCATACCTGTTGAGTATTCAACCGGGAGATAAAGTGTAAACGTGCTGCCATGTCCCGGAGTACTTTCGAGCTCGATAGTTCCGCCTAATAGTTCTGCTAAACCACGGCTGATGGAAAGGCCTAATCCTGTACCACCATACTTACGACTGGTGGAACCTTCAGCCTGTTGAAATGCCTCAAAGATGATATTTTGTTTTTCCTGGGGAATTCCGATTCCGGTATCGCTGATTGCAAATGCAACAACATCTTTTACATTGTCGAGCGAAGGAATTCCGGATTTCCAGTTGTGATCCGCTTTAAAGATTTTTAATTTAACTTCTCCTTTTTCGGTGAACTTAAATGAATTCGATAAGAGGTTTTTCAAAATCTGATTCAACCTTTGGAGATCGGTATCCATCAAATCAGGAAGTTCGGGATCAGTTTCTATCGTAAATCGCAGATGGCGTGCTTCAGAAATCGGTTTGAAAGTTGTCTCGACAAATGAAGCGATTTCTGAAAAACGTACTTGAGAAAAGTTTGCAGTGATAAATCCTGATTCGATTTTTGAAAGATCAAGAATGTCGTTGATCAGCTGAATTAAATCTTCCCCACAGGAGTGGATGGTTTTAGAATATCTTACCTGCTTGTCATTTAAATTACCCTCTGCATTTTCATACAACTGTTGAGCGAGAATCAATAAACTGTTCAATGGTGTTCTTAACTCATGCGACATGTTTGCAAGGAATTCAGACTTGTATTTTGAAGTAAGTGTAAGCTGTTCCGCTTTTTCCTCGAGTGATTTTCTGGCTTCTTCAACTTCCTTATTCTTTGCTTCCACTTCATCTTTTTGTTTAACGAGTAGAAGAGCCTTATCCTGAAGTTCATCGTTGGTTCTCCGTAATTCTTCCTGCTGAATTTTCAATTCTCCGGCGAGTGACTGAGACTGTGTAAGTAATTCTTCCGTTCTCGTGTTCGTTTCGATTGTGTTCAATACGATACCGATACTTTCAGTGAGCTGACTTAGGAAGTCGAGGTGGGTTTCACTGAATGTGTCGAGAGAAGCAAGTTCGATAACCGCTTTTACATTGTTCTCGAACAACACAGGAAGGATGATGAGATTTGATGGTTTTGTTTTTCCCAATCCTGATGAGACCCTGATATAACCCTGGGGTACATTCGATAACAGGATTCGTTCTTTTTCAAACGCACATTGTCCCACGAGTCCTTCGCCAATCGCAAATTCTTTTTGCGTGTTTTTATCTTCCTTGAATGCATACGTTGCAAAAAGTTTCAACTTCTGACTTTGCTGATCTTCTGTTTGCTTTAAAATATAGAATGCTCCGAAATGTGCTGTTACAACCTGAGCAAGCTCGGATAAAATTCGTTTCGTAACAGTGTTAAGGTCTTTTTGTCCTTGCAACATCTGAGTGAATTTCGCAAGATTCGATTTCAGCCAATCCTGTTCCTGGTTTCTGAGGGTCGTTGCTCTCAGGTTTGCAATCATCTGGTTGATGGTATCTTTAAGAGCTTCCACCTCTCCTTTAGCCTCGACGCGAATCATTCGTGTAAGGTCACCTTTCGTTACGGCTGAAGCAACTTCAGAGATTGAACGCACCTGTGTAGTGAGATTTTGTGCAAGCTGGTTTACGTTTTCAGTCAGGTTTTTCCAGATACCAGAAGCACCAGGTACACTTGCTTGTCCACCGAGTTTTCCTTCGACTCCAACCTCTCTCGCAACTGTTGTTACCTGATCGGCGAACACAGCGAGTGTTTCGATCATCTCGTTGATTGTATCGGTCAGCTGTGCAACTTCTCCTTTTGCATTGATGGATAATTTCTGACGAAGGTTACCGGTAGCAACTGATGTTACAACTTTTGCAATACCACGCACCTGACTGGTAAGATTGGATGCCATCATATTCACGCTGTCGGTCAAATCTTTCCACGTACCTGCAACTCCCTTTACTTCTGCCTGTCCACCTAATTTTCCTTCTGTTCCAACTTCCCTTGCCACACGCGTTACCTCGAAGGCAAACGAGTTAAGCTGTTCCACCATCGTGTTGATAGTATTTTTTAAATCGAGGATTTCTCCCTTCACGTCGATAGCAACAGTTTTTGAAAGGTCACCGCTGGCAACAGCTTTGGTTACCTGTGCAATGTTTCGCACCTGAGCAGTAAGGTCACCGGTCATCTGGTTCACTGAGTCAGTAAGATCTTTCCATGTTCCAGCAACGCCCGGTACGAAAGCCTGTCCGCCAAGTTTTCCTTCGGAACCTACTTCTCTCGCAACACGCGTTACTTCGGATGCGAAGGCACGAAGCTGATCCACCATTGTGTTGAGTGTTTCTTTCAACTGAAGAATTTCTCCACGCACATCCACTGTAATTTTTTTCGACATGTCACCTTTCGCAACGGCAATGGCAACGTCTGCAATATTTCTTACCTGAGCTGTGAGGTTACCGGCCATCTGATTTACAGAGTCAGTAAGATCTTTCCATGTACCTGCAACACCTGGCACGAACGCCTGTCCGCCAAGTTTTCCTTCTGTACCTACTTCCCTCGCAACACGCGTTACCTCTGAAGCAAATCCCCTCAACTGATCCACCATCGTGTTGATCGTATTTTTTAATTCGAGAATTTCTCCCTTAACATCCACACCAATTTTCCTCGACAAGTCACCATTTGCAACCGCAGTCGTTACCTCTGCAATGTTTCGCACCTGGGATGTAAGGTTACTCGCCATCTTATTTACGGAGTCCGTTAAATCTTTCCATGTACCTGCAACCCCTGGTACGTCGGCCTGCCCGCCGAGTTTTCCTTCAGAACCTACTTCCCTCGCAACACGTGTTACTTCCGAACCGAAGGAGTTCAACTGATCCACCATCGTGTTGATCGTATTTTTCAACTCGAGGATTTCTCCTTTTACGTCAACGGTGATTTTTCTTGAAAGGTCACCTTTTGCAACGGCTGTGGTCACCTCTGCAATATTTCTTACCTGACCGGTAAGGTTACTTGCCATCTGGTTAACAGAATCTGTAAGATCTTTCCATACACCACCGACACCTTCAACAGTCGCCTGTCCTCCGAGCTTTCCTTCGGAACCAACCTCTCTTGCAACACGCGTTACCTCCGATGCAAAACCACGCAACTGATCCACCATCGTGTTGATCGTATTTTTCAATTCTAAGATTTCTCCTTTAACATCTACACCAATCTTCCTCGACAAGTCACCATTCGCAACCGCTGTTGTTACCTCCGCAATATTTCTCACCTGTGATGTAAGATTACTTCCCATTTGATTTACAGAGTCAGTAAGATCTTTCCAAGTTCCACCCACTCCGGTTACTTCTGCCTGTCCTCCGAGTTTACCTTCTGTTCCTACTTCAAGTGCCACACGTGTTACCTCTGATGCAAATGAGTTTAGTTGATCCACCATTGTGTTGATCGTCTTCTTCAACTCGAGGATTTCACCTTTTACGTCAACGGTAATTTTTCTTGAAAGGTCACCTTTCGCCACGGCTGTCGTTACCTCTGCAATATTTCGCACCTGCCCTGTAAGGTTGCTCGCCATCTGGTTTACAGAGTCAGTAAGATCTTTCCAAACGCCACCGACTCCGACAACAGTTGCCTGTCCACCTAGTTTTCCTTCCGACCCCACTTCTCTCGCCACACGGGTTACCTCTGATGCAAAGGAGTTCAACTGATCCACCATCGTGTTGATGGTATTTTTTAATTCAAGGATTTCTCCTCTTACGTCAACGGTAATTTTTCTTGACAAGTCACCTTTTGCAAGACCGGTTGTTACCTCTGCAATATTTCTCACCTGACCCGTAAGATTACTCGCCATTTGGTTTACAGAATCCGTAAGATCTTTCCATACACCACCGACACCTTTCACCGTCGCCTGTCCACCGAGTTTTCCTTCCGAACCCACTTCCCTCGCAACACGTGTTACCTCCGAACCAAATGAATTCAACTGATCCACCATCGTGTTGATGGTATTTTTTAATTCAAGGATTTCTCCTTTAACATCCACTGTAATTTTTCTTGACAAGTCACCTCTCGCCACGGCAGTAGTTACCTCTGCAATATTTCTAACCTGGCCCGTAAGATTACTCGCCATCTGATTCACGGAATCGGTAAGGTCTTTCCATACACCAGCAACACCTTTCACTTTTGCCTGTCCTCCGAGTTTTCCTTCCGAACCTACCTCACGTGCAACACGTGTTACCTCAGCAGAAAACGAGTTGAGCTGATCCACCATCGTGTTGATAGTATTTTTTAATTCAAGGATTTCTCCTTTAACGTCTACAGTAATTTGTCTCGATAAGTCACCCTTGGCAACCGCTGTGGTCACCTCTGCAATATTTCTAACCTGGCCGGTAAGATTACTTGCCATCTGGTTTACCGAGTCGGTAAGATCTTTCCACGTACCTGCAACTCCTTTCACGTGTGCCTGTCCGCCAAGTTTTCCTTCCGTTCCTACTTCGAGCGCCACACGTGTTACTTCCGATGAAAATGAATTGAGCTGATCCACCATCGTGTTGATTGTGTTTTTCAACTCGAGGATTTCTCCTTTTACGTCTACCGTAATTTTTTTGGACAAGTCGCCTTTGGCAACCGCAGTTGTCACCTCTGCGATGTTACGCACTTGTGCAGTAAGATTACTTCCCATCTGGTTTACAGAATCGGTTAGATCCTTCCATACACCTGCAACACCTTTTACTTTCGCCTGTCCTCCTAGTTTTCCTTCAGAACCTACCTCACGTGCAACACGCGTTACTTCCATGGAAAACAAATTCAACTGTTTCACCATGTCGTTTACTTCCTTTGCGATTCTTGCAAACTCTCCCTGTAAAACATGCCCTCCTATTTCCTGTGGCATTTGTTGCGAAAGATTTCCTTTTGCAACAGAACCAATAACGTGAGCGATTTCAATCGTCGGGTGAACCAGATCTGAAATCAATCCATTCAGAGATTCAACACCAGTATTCCAAGCACCTTTTGCATCAGGTAATTCTATTCGTTGTGTAAGCCTTCCCTGTTTTCCAATCGTATTTCCTGCCTTGGTAAACTCAACCATCATTTTATCATTCATGGAAATAATTTCGTTGAGTGTATCACAAATTTTCCCAGTGATACCAACCTGATCGATCGGCATACGCACATTAAAGTTTCCGTTTTTTACCTGGGTTAAAATTCGAAGGAGTTCACGGTCAGACAGCATTTCAGAATCACTTCTGAAATTTTGCTGATCATCATCGACCAAAACTTTACCTTTCGGCTTCACTTTTTTTCCAAGCGAAACCTTTGGTAATACTTTAATTTGTTTTAACTCAGATGTAGTAATTCCGTTTGAAGTACTACTTCCGTTACTTTTTTTATTGCCCATGATTAAAGGAATATGTGAGACTTACAGCTAGAATAAACCTCGAATGTTGCGTCAAATGACTGTTTTCAAAACTCAATATATTACAAAGCAAGAATATGATTTGGTTATTTCCAACTTAAAATCACCACCTATAAAAAATTGTGTATTTAATTCCTCATCGACCTTTGTAATTAAAATAATTTTTATTTGGCCTGAAAATTGGGTAATCGCGCGATCTTAAATTTCCAGGCTAAATACCAAATCTTTAGATTGATAATCAGCTTTTCTAGCCATGGATTTTAATATTTTGAAACTATAAAAAATTGACTTACTTTTCTTTTTAAATACTTTTCGGTATGAAATTAGTTTCTATTATCAATTCTTAAATTAAAATTTTTGATTTAATATGAGTGAAAATTTTGGCTCATCAGAGAAATTAAAATTTGTTTTACTGGCGGAAGATGACGACGATGACCAAAAAATTTTTAAGGATGCAATTGATGAAGCAGGACTAAAAGTAAAACTCGAAATATTTAATAATGGAATAACACTAATGTCATTTCTCAATGGCAACCACGAATTGAATCCGGACATATTATTTTTAGATATTAATATGCCGAGAAAAAACGGCATTCAATGTCTAGAAGAAATTCGTAATAATAAGAAGTGGGCAAATCTCACAATTGTAATTTATTCGACCTCATCTTACCCGCCAAACATTGAAGAAACTTTTAGCAAGGGTGCCGATCTATATTTAATGAAACCAAATTCTTTCATTAAATTATCCAATAGCCTGAAAACAATTTTAGGAAAGGAATGGAGTAAAATAAATGCTACTCGCAATTTCAATGACTACATTTTTTTATAAAAATCTCTCTGAAAATTGGAGATATTATTTTAGAAATGTCTCTTGATAAAATTCAGCAAGCTGCCAATAAAAAGGATAGTTGTAAATCTACCATAACCAATTTTCTGAACATTGTAAGAATTTGTTTTGATAAAATTATTCAGAGATAAAATATTTCTTGCAATTAATTTACCCAGTAAATTTAATCTTGTGATTCTTACGAATGATGAAAGCAGGTAATCAAGTATTCCTATCAGACAAACAACCATAAAAACTATCAGTGCGTAATAACCAGTAATGATAAGTGTTTCCATTAAGTATTTTTTTATTTTTAATATTTAAAATATGGTGCCACCTATTATATAATTAGGTAATAGTTATAAAAAGTTATTGAGGAGAAAATAATGATTTAGTTTGTCATAAAATGGCTAATAGCATTTAACACTCTAAAAAATAACCATCATTTATACGGTTGGAATTAAAATTTCCAAAAAGGACATTTGGTTATTTAAAAAAATCGATTGGCTATATGCCATTCGTACCGCATCGGATAGGGGGAAAGGGGTTAACCCGTGCGGCTTCCAGGAAATATTTATGAACCACAATTTAAATGGGGTAAGGGCAAAGTTGTATCTAATTTTAAACTTTCTTGCTCCCCCGGCCCACCATTGTGTAATCAGAACCAACCCAAACATCAACTAATAAAATCAATTTAATTTTTATTCCTTTTGTCAATATCGAAAACGAAAAATTGATCAATACATCACTGGAAGTACAATTAAGAATTATTATAATCCATCTTAAATATTTACAATTAAAAAACCCGAACTCGAAATTAATTCGGAGTCCGGGTTACCACATCAAAAACTGCTTGAAAATATAAGGGGGAATCTTTATTCGATATTATGTACTCTTTAATTTATTTTGGCAATTCATTGCATGATCTAAATGCTCTCTCAAAACAGGAAGCATCTTTGCAGCCCAATCTCTAATTTCTGCATCTTCACTATCAGTAGATGCTTTCTCAAATTTTGAAATTGCATCTTTATGTCCATCAACCATCATGTTTGAATATTTAACATCAAAGTCTTTGAAGTCTTCATCCCTTAAGCTGTTGTAATCTTTCATTGCCTCGTCAGGTACTGAAGTTGGAAGCGTAATTCCTTTTTTCTGAGCTAATGCAGTTACCTCAGCCTGAGCTTTTGTATGAGCAGCACTCATCATTTGTCCTAAATTTTTCACATCTGCGGAAATACCTTTCGTTGCTGCTAAATCGCCCAATTGAATTTCATTTAAATTAATTGTTGCAACGTCCACAAGAAATTGTGCATCTTTTTCCGCTGACTTGTCAAATTTTGCATCATTATGTTCTTCCGCGGTTTTTTTAGAATCTGCCTCGGTATTATTTGTATTGTTATTTCCATTGCATGAAAAGAACACAAATGTGAGGCAAACAATAAATCCCAGTATATCTTTTTTTATTATTGATTTGTTCATTTGATAAATTTTTTAATGTTTATATTGATAGTTAAAACAATTATGCCATGTGTGGAACAGGAGGAGGACCTGACTTTTCTACCTCTTTAATAACTACACCTACTGCATAATCGTTCGGAATTATTTTCCCACCATAATTCATTGCATAAATTTTCGTGAACTCAGCACCAAAAAATAAAATGATACTGCTGTAATAAACCCAAAGAATAACTAGGATTATTGATCCAGCTGCCCCATATACAGTAGTTATAGAAGACATTCCCAGGTAAGCGCTTATAGCAAATTTTCCCGCCATAAATAAGACCGCAGTGAATGATGCACCTTTAATTGCATCTCGAAGTTTCACTTTTCCATCAGGAAGTACTTTAAATACAATAGTAAATAAGATGGTAATCACACAAAATACAAGAACAATATTTACAATATAAAAGAAACCAACGGTAACGGCAGTAAAATAATTCTGTAATCGGGAACTAACAACATCTAAGAGTGTATTTACCAAAAGCGACACGAGCAATAAAAACCCTATTGCTCCAATCATCGATAAGGATATTAACCGATTCAGAATAAGTTTTAAAAAGCCTTTTTTTGGTTTCACTTTAATGCCCCATATTGTATTTATTGAATCCTGTATTTCAATAAAAACTCCGGTTGCTCCAATTACAAGCATAATAATTCCAATAGTAGTTGCCAGGTATGTATCATTTGACAAATGAATGTTCTTAATAATGTTTTGTATTTCCAGAGCAGCTGTAGATCCAACAAATCCGCTTATTTGTCCATAAATTTTCCCTTGTATAGCTTCTCTTCCAAAGAAATATCCCATATAAGAAGTGATAATTAATACTAGCGGCGGAAGAGAAAAAATTGTATAATATGATAGCGATGCACTGAGTTTAATTGCATTATCGTCTATAAATCCGCTAAAAGAATTTTTAAATACTTTCCAGAATTTGCTGAGAAAGTTTGTGAGTTTGAATTTCATATGTAATAACCTAATACAGATTTATGCCAGAAAAAATTACAGGCAATAAATGGTCTGAAGAATTAACTCTACAGATTGTGGTTAATTACCACAAATATTTTCTCCATTAGAGTGATGTCTGAGCTTAAATTTAAATGGCAGGATATTTTCCTTGTCAAAGGAAAAATAAATACTATGGGAAATTTACTTTATACAATTGCGGTTATCCTGGTTATAATCTGGGCAATTGGTTTTTTTGCTTATAGCGCAGGTGGTATCATTCATTTGCTATTGGTACTTGCTATTATTTCAGTCTTATTACGGTTAATCAGAGGATCAAAAGTTTAAACAGTTAAAAATCAATAATCATGTCAAATTCAAAAGTAATAATGGCTTTGCTCGGCGGAGCCGCTGCAGGAATTGTTTTAGGAGTATTATTTGCTCCTGATAAAGGAAGCAATTTAAGAAAGAACCTTTCAGCATCTGCAAAAGAGTTCGCTGATAAAATTCTTTCTAAAGCAGAGGAAATGGTTGAGGAAGAAACGCAGGCTCATAGCCGTCGTACCCGTGAAAGAACAGTTTAATCTCACTTTCATTTTAAATCATAAACCAGGTAATTATTTGCCTGGTTTTATTTTTTTATTTTATGAAACACTTATTTATTTTTTTCCTGGTGTTCTATCTAACGGGTGCAACGTATGCGTCAATATCAGTAAATAAAATTTCTGCAGACAGTACAGATCTTTATAAATCGATAAAAAAATTTTCCAAAAAACAAAAACTGACACATCTGCTTTATAAAGCAGTATTTGTTGAAAATCCTTCAGACACTATTAAACATAAAAAACTTAAGAAGGAACCAAACTACAATAAATATAAACGACGGATTATCCGGAAGATCGAAATCCAAACCTACGATCCATTTGGTTATAATGTCAGGGATACTTCGGCTCATCCAACGAATCCCATCCAGAAGAGCCTCAATTTTCTGCATCAGAAATCAAGACATATCACCATTAAAAATCAATTGCTGATAAAAAAAGGTGAGCCTCTCGACTTATTGAAGCTTAAAGAGTCGGAAAGAGTAATCAGGAAATCTGTCTACGTAAGAGACATAACGATTAAGGTTATGCCAGTAAAAGGTTCAGAAGACAGTGTGGATGTATATATATTTGAACAGGATGTTTGGTCGAAAACATTTGGTATTGGATTATCGGATGTACATTATACATTTTCGTTTGGCGATAAAAATCTTTTAGGACTTGCTCACCAGTTAAACAATAAAATCACATACGATAAGATCACTGGAAAAAATTATTATGAGGGGACGTATTCAATTCCATACATAAAAAATACATATATCGTTTCTACCCTTTTTTTTAATACTAACAGTGAACAATATCTTCGTGGAGTTAGCATCGCCAGACCGTTTTATTCCACACTTACCAAGTGGGCCGGCGGTCTTGATGTATTGTCAAATAAAACTTCCGGAGTGTTTAATGATCCTGAAACAGGAATTGCAAATTACTCGATTAAATTTAAAAACATCGATTCATGGGTTGCTAGAAGCTTTCAGCTTACTGATGATACCTCAGAACTTTCGAGGAATACAAAAGTAATTTTATCGATGCGATATCAGAAAATTGTTTATAATGAAATTAATTCACCGGTCATTTATCCCCCAAAAGCGCTATTTGAAAATACTAATTTATTTCTGGGAACAATCGGTTTATCCAGCAGGAATTATTATCACGATTATTATATCTATCGTTTCGGAACTCCGGAAGACGTTCCTGCAGGGCGCATGATTTCCACAACCCTCGGGTATGAAGATGGAGAATCTTCCGGAAGAATTTATACAGGAATAAAAGTGGGTGCAGGAAATCATTTCGACAAGCTCGGATATTTGTCATTTTTTGGCGGATGGGGAACTTTTTGGAATGGAAGTAAAACCGAACAAACTGTATTGAATGGAAGCGTCGGATATTTTTCTAATTTATTTTCTGCAGGCAACTGGCATTTACGTCAGTTTATTAAAACACAGGCTGTGTTAGGCTTTGACAGAAAAGTGGTAGAATCGATTAATTTAAATCTTGAAAACGGTTTACGTGGTTTCGAAAGTGGAAAAATTCTTGGAACAAAGAAATTAATTTTAAGTCTGCAGACACAGGGATACGCTCCCTTTTCGATAATAGGATTTAAGTTTGCGCCGTTTATCTATTGTGATTTCGGTATCGTTGGCAATGAAAACAGCTCATTGTTTAAAAGCAGAGTGTACCAAACTTATGGCCTTGGACTAATAATCAAAAACGAATTATTGATTATAAATAATTTTCAATTTACTGTTGCATTGTATCCGATTGTACCGGGGGTTGGCAAAAACATTTTCAAATTTGACCCGGTACGTTCGTATGATTTTACATTTAATGATTTTGAAATTGATAAGCCAACCTTAGTTCCATTTCAATGACAATTATGCTTTCTCTTTATTAGTTACTGAAATAATTACTCCGGTTCCCAATAATAATATTCCTAAAATTGGAGACCAGTAAATAGGAGTTTTCTCTTCTTTATTAATTTCAATTTTTCCAATATCAACAACTTTCTTTTTTGTTATGATATTAAATCCGGTAATAACTGTCATTACCAAACCAATTATTATTAATATTAATCCTAGCTTTTTCATATATATAATTAATTTAATTTATTTGAACTTAAATCACCATTTTCTGCAGCTTTCTTTAATTTTTTATTTGCAAAGATTGCCACATCTACTCTTCTGTTTTTTGATTTGCCTTCTGAAGTTGCATTATCAGCAACCGGTTGCGTTTCACCGTAACCATTTGTTGCTATTCTCGCACCGCTTACTCCATATGATTTCAGAAATGTTGAAACAGACTTTGCTCTTTGTTCTGAAAGTGTAAGGTTATGCTCTTTAGTTCCGGTATTATCTGTATGACCTTCAATTAAAATATTTGTATCATCATATTTCTGAAGAGTCTTTGATAACTCAGCTAAGTTGGTTTTACTTGCTTCGTTTAAATCATACGAATCAACGGCAAATAAAATTCCCGAGTCAAATGTGATTTTAATTCCTTCTCCAACTCGTTCAACTTTCGCATTCTTCAAATCATTTCTCAATTCTTCTGCCTGTTTATCCATATATCCACCAATGGCAGCACCGGAAATTCCACCAACAGCAGCACCGATAATTGCGCCTTCCAGTGTATGATTACTTTGACTTCCAATTGCAGCTCCTGCTCCTGCCCCCGCGCCGGCACCAATCGCCATTCCTTTTTCTGCACGATTCCAACTACTGCATGATGTGAAAATCAAGAACAGATTAGTAATTAAAAAGGCTGAGACTATAAATAGGTTTTTTGTTTTCATAAATCTGATTTTTAAAGTGCAAATGTTAATCCGAAATACAATGAATATGTTTTAACATGAGCTTTGTCTAAAACATAATATTCATTTGTTTCAAGGTTATTACTGTTGTCGCTGATATCTACTAAACCAAATACACCTCTAAATCCAATACAAAGTCTTGTAGAAAGAGACTCGCCAAAACCAAAGTCAAACCCTGCACCATAAGCTAACCCAATATCTGCGGGTTTAACTGCCAGTACAGCATGAACTGTATCTGTTCCATTTCCATCTGCTCCTGCTTCAACTTTAGAACCTGTATTGAAACCGATTTGTGGTCCTGCTGCAATATTAAAATTAACAGGTTTGGTATAATCGGTATTTAAAACCAACATTAAAGGAACATTAATGTAATTAAGTTTGAGCGTAGTTTCATTTTGTCCTTCTTTAAATTTTTGTGCATAAGTAGAATAAATTACTTCCGCCTGCAGCGCTACATTTTTAGATAATGTTGCGCCAATTAATCCACCCCAGCCATAACTTACAATTGCTGTTGTTTCTATCGTGCTATTGTCAACTTCATTTACATCAAAGGAAGAGACAGTAGGCATAAAACGAAATCCAATTAAAAATTCATGGTCATCAGCAGTTGAACCTGCAGGTTCATCTAAACTCTTTTTTAAACTCAATAATGACATTGAATTTTTTTTATGCATTTCGCCCGAATATGCAAATGCATATTTAGCAGAGCTATTTTGATAATTGATTTGTGCCTGTGTCGATATCATAAATAACGTAGCAGCACATAAGAGAATTACTTTTTTCATAATAGTTGTTTTTTTAATTACTGATAATTAAAAATTCTTACCAATGATTTAATTAATATTTCACTCGAAAAAAATACTTTTAATAATAATTAATTAAAATCAAATTGAGATTAATCCTCAAACTGTAGAAGTTAATTCTCATGAAATACAGTGTTTTCAGTCATTGGAAATTATTTAGGCATGGCAGAATTTTAGATTAATACAAATAAAAAATTGCTATGAAAGTCCCAGAAATTAAAAAAGATGAAATGAAAACCTTGGTATCCTGTATCAACTCTCTTGTGAAAGCAGGTTTTACAGAGGATTATAAAATAAACGGTGATAAATTAAAAGCTTTAAAGCGTGAGAGGAATTATAATCCTGAAGAAGTTAAGGTATTAAATTTCTATCGCTTCGAAGGAGATAGTGATCCTGCAGATAATTCAATTCTGTATGCAATTGAAACAACTGATGGAAGCAGGGGTACTCTAGTTGATGCATATGGTCCATATGCAGATTCAAAAATTTCTTCTTTCATGCATCAAGTCGATGAAATAAATAAGAAGACTAACAGAGAAGAAAAATTATAATTAAAATTTATAATAATAATTATTATCACGGATAAAACTTAAATAAATAATTATGGATACGACGCACAATATATATCATCATGAAATAGTTTCGGAATCAACCCGAACAACTATTGTGAAAAATGCAGTGGTAATGGCTGCTCTATTCTCCTTGATATTTTTAATCGCTAAAATATTAGGGTTGGAGAAAGTTACCTGGCTTCGCTATATTAATTATCTTCTATTTTTTCCTTTTGCTTATTCAGCTTTAAGGAGGAAATATATGGTGAATAATAAATTAGATTATTTCGCCGGATTAAAAACAGGTTTTCTCACCTGCTTCTTAGGTCAACTGATTTATACTATTTTATTTTTCATCTATCTCCATTTCGATGAGCCCTTATTATTATTTATAAGTTCGAATATGCCTAACGGACTTATAGAGCCAACTGTAAGTATATCATTCATGTTATTCTCTGAAGGATTAGCCTGGAGTCTTATTGCAGCATTTTCATTAATGCAAATATTTAAATGGAAGCGCGGCCGATGGGCTGTTCATTCTTAATATCACTAATTTAAGAAAGTTAAAATCAATTATCCCAAGGGTACTGGCATGTAATTTTATTGAATCATTTAAACTAAATAATATTATGGAAACTGAAAAAGCAGAAGTAGCAACCGAACTTAACAAACTGGTCACGATTAATAACGATCGAACAGAGGGTTATCAAAAAGCAGCCGAAGAAACAAAAGATGGCGAGCTGAAACAATTATTCACCAAGTTTGCAACACAAAGCAGACGATTCAATAGTGAATTATCTTCAGAAGTAAGTAAAGCAGGAGGAAAACCGGAAACCGGCACAACAACTTCGGGAAAATTTTACAGAGCGTGGATGGACATCAAAGCTGCTTTATCAGGAAAAGATAGAAAAGCAGTTTTAGCATCCTGTGAATTTGGAGAAGATGTAGCAAAGGATACATATAAAGAATTACTTGAAGACAATCATCTCCCAGAGAATGTAAAGACTCTTGTAAACTCTCAATTTGCCGAAATCAAATCTGCACATGATGAAATAAGAAGATTGCGAGATTCAATATAAAATGTGAAAAATCTGTTAAAGCTTTATACCTGCTATTTTTTATTCAATGTAAGAGTCGATGTTCTGATAACTGATCGGCTTACTTAAAAACCCCGTTGCACCAGATTCAATTGCACTCTCAGCCAGGTTTGTTCTCGCGCTGATAATAATAATCTTAACCTTTGAATTTATTTTTTTAAATTCTAAAATATGTGAAATGCCCGATCCATCGGGTAAATTATTATCCAGAAAAACGATGTCAGGATTTTGTTCTTCGGCTTTTGCCAGTGCATCGCCCAACGTCAAAGCATAAGAAGTATCAATTTTTTTTTTCTTTAGATAAGAAACTAATAATTGACATATTTCAATTTCATCGTCTACAATGAGGGCAGTTTTCTTCACCATGCTATATTAAATCACAAATATAAAAATACTAAATAGAAAAAATATTCAATATTATAAAAGTATTAACAGGAGAATAATAATTAAAATAGCTGTTCCGGAAAGATAAACAGATACACCATCTTTTTTCATTTTGTCCCGGATCATAACTACTTCCTCTCTTACTTTACTTTTATCGTCTGGATTCAATGCATGTAAGTTCATGCTTTTAATTTCTTTCAGACGATTAAATAAAACATTAAATTCTTCTTTCGATAATTTCTCTTGTGAAGTTGCAATAGTTTGTACGGTTTGATCTGTAGCTGCTGACTCAGAATTTTTATTAGTATCAGCAAAAATTAAACTGGAATTAAGTCCGATTAGAATTGCTACTAAAGGAATTTTTTTCATAATATTTATTTATTTACCTGAGTTATTTAGTAATGAATAAAGAAATATTATGCCAATTGACTGATTTACTAATTGTTTATGTTAAGGGCGAAATGAAGTTAATTGATCCTGCATTTTACAATGGGAAATGGGATATTTTGAAAATTATTTCACACTGTGACGAATATATTACACAACGACAATATCAAAAAACCCTGAAAGTGGCTGAGAATGCTGCATTTTTAAAAAGGGCATCGTTCTTTCTTATAGCATGGAAACAATTATTACCTCTATATATACAACCCATGGAAGAAGAATATAGTTTGAAGAAAACAGCCGATCATATTAAACAATATGCTGAAGCTAGAATGGATTTATTCAGGCTGGAATTAACAGACAGAATAGCGAATACTGTTTCATCGTTATCTTCAATGCTATTAATAGCGATTTTGAGTTTGTTCATGTTTTTATTCCTGAGTATCGGAGTAGCAATGTGGATAAATAAAATCTACGCCGATTCTTCCATGGGTTTCTTCATTGTCGGAGGATTTTATTTAGTAATAACCATTTTGCTTTATGCAATGCGGGAAAAATTAATTAAAGTTCCTGTAATAAATATTTTACTAAACAAATTACACTCAGATGAAAATTAAATCAATGAAAGAGCTAAAGCTTGAAAAAGCCAGGCTGAAAATGGTAGCTGCAGAAGCGGAGTCCAGGATTAAAGAAGATTTTGATTGGATGCTTGAAGAGTTAAAACCAATAAATGCCATCACCAAAGGGATAAGTAAAATATTTAATTCGCGCAACAATGGAATTCTAGGAGATACTGTAGGGGCCAGTGTTGCAATGGTAGCTAGTAAATTACTTTTAAGAAACTCCAACTGGATATTCAAATTAATTGTTCCGCAGATTTTGAAAAATGTTTCAACCAACGTTTTCGCAGATAAAAAAATTGATCTGTTAACATTGCTAAAAGGGTTTATACATAAAATCCGCACAGATAAATATAAAAGTGATGGCCTTTACGACCGATCAACGGCTCAATCGAGTTACTAAAGAAAGTTAGTTAATAGTTAGAACAAAACCGTGTAGGGTTTTATAAAAGAACAGTCACTATTGGGATATAGTGGCTGTTTTATTTTTTAAGGCGTTTGCAGCGTGTAGCCGTTGAATTATATTTACTTGTCATCAATCCATGAACGTAGCGCAGAATGAATGTAGATGTCGAAAATCGAAATGTAATTAATCACACATTTTGGTAAATGCGGTCAAGTGATATGATAAACCAATTTTTAAATTGGAGTAATTTTATTCTTCAAACATATTCAATGAAAAACAGTGGAGAGGTGCAGACATAAAAAGGGAAGAAATTATTTATCCCCTTTCTTCTTTGAAGACTTTTTCTCATCCTTTATTTTCTCCAACTTCGATTTTGGCTTATCATTTTTTTCATTCAGCGATTTAGCGGATTGAATTGTAATTTGATTATCGATACTTGGAACTAAAGCATGAATGAAGGCATTTAATAATACTTCCCAAACGGCCTGAAACACCTTTGTCTTTGGCTCTTTAAAATTACCCTGTATAATTACCTTTGTTGCAAGCTGATCTTTTGGTTGGTTTTTAAAAGAAAATGCAACAGCTCCAACCATTACCTCCCATGTTTTTTGAAAGATGCTATTCTTTCTGTCTTCCGGACCAACCACATCAAGATTTTTAATTATAGGTTTTACATATCCCTTAAACTTTCCCCCTCCGGCAGCCATTTCAGAATATAATCCGAATTCACCGCGATTGACATCAAAGTTTCCATATGCCTGTAGAAAATCGTTTAATAGTACAAGGTTTGTATTATTTATTTCAGCGTTTATATCGAAAGTTGGATTTTCTGCTAGTGGATTTAATTTCATATTAAATTTCATTTTCCCGTCGTAAACATCTGCAGTTGCAGTAACTGTGGAAGGCAATTCTGTTTTTGTGTCTTCTGCATTTGTAAGGTTTTTTGCAAGGATATAGGTATTGCTCAATTGAACATTGACCTTTGGATTGGAGGTAGGATCAATGTAATGTATGGATCCATGATTAACCTCAAAACGATTGACTTTTAAGGGCATTAAGTCTTTCAATAATTTTCTGAAATCATTTGTGTCTTTTTGGACTTCACTTATTTCAGATTTGTCTTTTGTAAAATATAGATTAGGGTTTTCAAATTCTAATTCACCAACGAAAGATCCATGAAACAATGCTTTCCATTCTATCGATAAATCTATATCCTTACTGCTGAAGAATTTCGTTTGTTCGAAAGTCTTTTTTGAAATTTTATCGATATAAATATCATGAATGGTATAAGCACCTCGATATAGAGCTAAGCTTACATCGTCGATGTGACCATAATATCCATCCATCGATGCTAAAGTTTTATTCGCGTAATGCAATACAATAAATGAAAGACAAATTCGAATTACAATTAATATTGCAAGTACAATTAAAATGACTTTAAGGAATCTTCTTTTTTTATTTTTTTCCATGAGTATATAAATTGAAAAAATTAATTACACTAAATGACAAAGAGCGTGAGATAACCTTCACGCTCTTTACACAGGAATACTAATTAAAAATTACTTACGAGTATTTTTTTCATTAGTATTTTGATTCATAGAAGTACTTCCACGATTGCTATCATTTTGATTGCCTGATTTTTTTTCAGACGACTCAATGTTTTCATCACTCTCGTCTTCGACAGATTTGCTTTTATCACGACCTTCAATGTCCTGGTTTTGTTTTTTACCGGAATCATTGCCGCTCTTTACTCCCGTTGAATTCCATGATTGTGAGCTACCTGAAGCAGTTGGATTGTTAGGATTAGTTTCTTTTCTTGAAGAATCATTATCCCTTGTTTGGTTCGAACCGGAATCAGTTTTTTGATTCCCTTGTTCATTTTGATTTGTAGCCATAATTTATATTATTTAAATGTTATATCATTTAAATTAATAAAATCTATGCCAATAAAAATTAAATTATTAACGGTTCACAGGAATATAAACATAAAAAGTTGCACCTTCCTGTGGAGTTGCTTCTGCTTCAATAAAGCCATTATGGTTTTCAACAATTTTTTTACAGATAGCTAATCCAATTCCAGTTCCTGAATATTCACTCTTGCCATGCAGTCGCTGGAACAATTCAAAAATGCGATGATTAAATTCCGAACTAAATCCAATTCCATTATCAGAAACTTTAAAAACACAATACATCTGATCCGAAATCGCATCATGATTTTTTATTTCATTGCCTTTAACATAATTGGTTGAAATATGTATTTCAGGTTGAACACCTGCTTTTGAAAACTTAAGAGAATTTGAAATCAGGTTTGTAAACAACTGACGAAACTGGAATGAAATAATATTTAAAGACGGTAAAGGATCAATAACAATGTTTGCATTTTTTTCCTGGATATCTGTCTCGAGTCCAATCCTGACATCCTGTAGTAAAATATTCAAATCAGTATTTTCAAAAATTTTATCTGAAATATTTGTCCGGGAATAAGCAAGTAAATCTTCAATCAGGATCTGCATTCTGTTTGCAGCATTTTGCATCCTGTTAAAATAGTCGATGCCATTCTCAGAAAGTTTCTCTTTGTCTTTTTGAATAATCCGATTCGCAAAGGTCTGAATTTTTCTCAGCGGTTCCTGTAAATCATGACTGGCAACATATGCAAACTGCGCAAGCTCCTTATTTGATTTTTTAAGATCGTCGTTTAATTTGATTAAATCTTTTGTTCTTTCATTTACGACATTCTCCAGCTCGCTGGTTTTTAATTTTCTTTCATTGATATCAGTACTGGTTCCAACCCACATCTGAACTTTTGAATCAGGGTCTTTTTGAGGAATAATTCTCGTAACATGCCACAGGTATTTCCCATTTATATCTTTTAACCTGTGTTCGAAAATAAATCCTTCACCTTTTTCAATGGAAGTTCTCCATCGATTAATCACTTCCTTTTTTTCATCCGGATGAACTAATTCTATCCAATCTGCTTTCTTTAATTCTTCCTGATTCATTCCTGAAAAATTAAGGAATGATTGATTTGCATAATTCATATTACCATTCAGGTCACATGCCCAAATAAGCTGAGGCATTGAATCGGCAAGCAATCTAAACTTCAATTCACTTTCCCGAATCAGCTTTTCGTCATTCTTTTGCTTTGAGATATCCCGAATTATTTTTGAAGCCCCAATTACATTTCCCTTTGAATCTTTGATCGGAGATATCGTAAGTGAAATGTCGATCAATTTATTAAACTTCGTTACACGTTGTGTTTCGAAATGGTCAACGATTTCACCCTTACGTATACGACTAAGAATTTTCGGTTCTTCCTCCAGACGCTCAGGCGGAATTAAAATCGAAATATGTTTGCCGATAACTTCATCCGCAGTATATCCAAACATTCGTTGAGCCGATTCATTCCAACTTGTAATTATTCCTGAGGGTGATTTACTAATGATTACATCATTTGAAGAATGGACGATTGCTGCAAGCATTGCCGATTTGTCTTCGGCATTTTTAGTTTGGGTAACGTCGGTTAGAACGTTGAATGTTCCAATCATTCTGCCATCAAGGTCCATAATTGGCCTGGAATAAGATTTAATATTGAGTCGTTTACCATCCGGTCGTTCGATTAATATTTCCTCTTCAACAGTTTTTTGTTTTTGAATTGCAACAGCCATAGGCGATTCTTCAGGCTTCATTTCGCTGCCATCCGGAAAATACATTTTTGTATTATTCCATTTTATCTTTCCAACTTCAGGCTTAGCTTCCCATAAATCGGCTGCTGCATTATTGTATTGAATAATAAAACCATTAAGATCGCAGGAATATATGGGATACTCATGCTGTTCAATGATTTGAGAAAAAAAGAAATTAATAAGATTCGTTTCAAGGCCAGTATTCTCTTCACCTGTAGTCTTTCCGAATTTTTTAATCACCGAACCTATGTTGATATTATCGAAATAAAGTAACTTATTTTTTGTAGAGCTCAATTGTTTATTCTAAAACTTAGATTGTAATCATAAATTTTTCGAATGGAGGTTGAGGAATGTATAATGACCAATTGGTTGAAATGCTAATTTCTATAACCTTTTTCAAATGATTGAATTGGTTGGGCTTGCATATATATAAATTCGCACCTGCTTCGTACATCTTTGATACTAAATCTTTGCCAGAAGAAGTTGAAAGAATAACAATTGGAACATTTTGGTACTTGTCAGATTTTTTTATCTCCAGCAGACATTCAAAACCATTTTTTCTTGGCATATTGATATCAAGAAAAACAATGTCAGGGAGTGTATGGGAGGAATGATCAAGTATTTTCATCAATTCTTCCCCATCCTTAACTCTTATGAGTTTTGCATCACTAGACAATTCATTCAGCGCTTCTTTAAAAAGCATGCTGTCGTCATCATCGTCTTCTGCCAATAAAATGTTGGGAGGGTGGTTCTTAAAAGACATTTTCTCAAAAATACATAAATTTTATTCTTGCTCAAAGATTGGAAAATGAATTTCTCAGGTATATTTCCGTATTAAAAGGATTTAAACAACGGCTTTTGTTTTACTATCTGATTTTTGAAGAACAGGCAGGTACAAATAAAATGATGAACCAACTCCTTCTTTGCTATGAGCCGTGATATAGCCGTCGTGGTTGGTAATGATTTTTTTACTTACAGCTAAACCGATTCCAGTACCACTATAATCCATCTTGCCGTGTAGTCTTTGAAAAATTACAAATATTCTATCGAGATATTGTTCGTCGAAACCAATTCCGTTATCGTTGATTATTATCCTGTGAAAATAATCGTTGAGTTGCGATGGTTTTACATTCGCAATTTCATGTGCTTTAACGACATCATACCTTAAAGCAATTTGTGGCGCCTCGTTCTTTTTTGAAAATTTAATGGCATTGCTGAACAAATTCTGAAATAACTGATGCATTTGAGTGGGTACTGCGCTGATTACAGGCAGCTCAGGAATTTCCAATATTGCATGTGATGATTTTATCGCTTCGTCCAGATCATTAATAACAGATTGCACAACATCATTCAGATTAGTGGATTCAAACTTGTTTTCAGAACGTACCAGTCTGGAAAATCCGAGCAGATCATCAATGAGTTTTTGCATTCTGCTGGCAGCATCATGCATTTTTTGGATATTTAATTTTCCATCTTCATCCATTTTTTCAGAATGTTTGTACAACAATCTGTCGCCAAATGATCTTATTTTTCTCAGTGGTTCCTGCAGGTCGTGACTTGCTACATAAGCGAATTGTTCCAATTCGTTATTCGATCGGTTTAATTCTTCAATTTTATTTTCCAGCTCGTGCTGTGCGACAATTTTCTTTTTTAATTCACCGGTAATGATGAAGTAAGAGAGTAAAATCAATCCGAATGAAAATATGAAAAGTATTAAGGTGAAAATGGGTGTAATTGTTACGAGACTTTCTTTAGCTTTATTCCGGACATATAACAATGCTTCTTCTTGCTGTTGTGCGCGGTTAATGATCCTTTTTACATCATCCATAATTAATTTTTCTTTTTTCATCAGGGAAATTGTAGTGGCCTCATTGATTAATTTTTTCGCATCGACGTGTAATAGGAAATACATGTGCTCAAATCTTTTATCGATAAGAGAATTAAGAGTATCAATATTCTTCATTTGAGTTCTATTATCAGATGTTAAATTTTTTAAATCTCTGATTAAAGAATCTACATCCTTTTTAGCCCTGTTAAAAGTTTGAAGGTAAATTGAATCATTAGTAAGAAGATAGCCACGCTGGCCGGATTCAGCGTCTTTGAGATTATATTGTAATCGCTCGAATTTTAAAAGTACTTCATGTGTATGAACGACCTTATCATCAAAATTTATGAGCTCTAAAACTTTCTGATAAGATAAAATCGAAATTATTATTAATAATATAATAGTTAGAAATAGAGTTAACCGGGCAAAAAAATATTGCGAAAATTTCATAAGCTGTATGACATCCTTAAAAGCAATTTTTTTACAAGAGCAATTTAGAAACTATCTTATTATCTCAATAATCAAGGTGAAAAAATTTCGCAACTCAAGAACCTATTTCCCCATTTTTTTGAACTTCCAGGTTAAAATCAGATTAATTGTTTGTTTTTGAATTCAATGTCTTATCTACTAGATAGGTTTGATGTTTGAATGAATGGTAATGCAAAAATTACTACTTATATGAAATTCGATCAAACACAAACCCAGAAACAGATTCTTAAGTTTTCGCCTCAGCAAATTCAATTGCTCAACCTTCTACAGTTAAATTCTCTTGCCATCGAACAAAGAATTAAGGATGAAATAGAGGAAAATCCGGCGTTGGAAGAAGGCGTTGAAGAAGAAAAATATGAGGATGAGAATCCGGAGCCCGAAATTGAAGAAATAACTTCAGATTCAGATAACGATCTCTATCTGGAGGAATTTGCAAGCGACAATGATGTACCTTACTATAAAACACTTTCTTCAAATTCTTCTAAAGACGAAGATGAATTTCAATTAACTGCAACTCAGCGAACAACCTACCAGGATCAGTTGAAAGAACAAATGCAATCTTTCAATCTCGACGACAAAATGAAAAAATTAGCACATTATGTTATCGATAGCCTCGATGAAGATGGTTACCTGCGAACTCCGGTAGCCGATATAGCAAACTATTATTCATTCGCCGAGAAAACATATATAGAGGAAGATGAAGTAGTAAATATCATCAAGCTTATACAACAATGCGAACCTCCGGGTGTTGGAGCCCGCAGCCTGAAAGAATGTCTCATTTTACAATTACACAAAAAGAAAACTCAAAGTGAATATACCCTCAAGGCCATTAAATTACTGGAAGATTATTTCCATGAATTCTCAAATAAGAATTATGAAAAAATAATTCGCGAAACAGGAATTGCTTCGAATGAACTTCAATGTGTTCTCAAATTAATCACTCATCTTAATCCAAAGCCCATTGCAAGTCCGGGCAGAGAAGATGTAATGGCAATAACCATCATCCCCGAATTCCAGGTGGTTGAAAACAATGGAAAGTTCGAAGTTTTACTCACGAATCAACAATTGCCTGAATTAAGATTGAGTAAAAATTTCATGGAGATGATCGAACAAATCAGGGAAGAGAGTAACTCAAAGAATAAAGTAAAAAATAAAGCAGTCGTTCAATTCGCAAAACAAAAAATAAGTTCTGCAAAATGGTTTATCGATGCCATTCAGCAAAGACAGTCGTCGATGTTAAAAACGATGAAAGCAATCGTCCATCTTCAGGAAGAATTTTTTCTTACGGGAGACTTTAAAAATTTAAAACCAATGATTTTAAAAGACGTAGCAAAACTGATAAACATGGATATCAGTACTGTTTCCAGGGTAACAAGCACAAAATATGTTCAGACAACGTTTGGCGTTTATAAATTAAAAGAGTTTTTTACAAGTGTATTGAAGAAGGAGGATGGTGAAGAGATCTCTAACAAAGAAATCCAGGAGATCATTACGGAGCTTATCCAAATTGAAGACAAGAAAAATCCACTTACCGATCTTGAAATTTCCGCACAATTAAAAACCAAGGGTTATAATACCGCTCGTCGTACAGTAGCTAAATACAGGGAGCATATTGGAATTCCTATTGCCCGCATGAGAAAACAACTTTTATAATTTTTTTCTTAAATTAGAGTGCGGCATAATTTCCCCGTAATTCCACATAGTGGGTACATTTGATATGATAATGTGGGAAATTAATATACACATAGTGCAAAAAGGGTAAAAAAAACCATATTCCACAATTTGCTGAATTATTGTTTAAAGAACTTCAAATACTCGAACTAACATGAAAAAAATTCTGATAATTGAAGATGATGTAGACATCTGTATGCTTTTAAAGCGATTCCTTGTAAAAAATAATTACGAAGTATTCGCGGCCCATAGCGGTAACAAAGGTCTCGCAATTTTTGATGAAGAAAAACCCGACCTGGTTCTAAGTGATTTCAGGCTCGGCGATTTGGATGGAAGTCAGGTGCTCAATAAGATCAAGCAAAAAAATTCATCTACTCCAGTTATAATCATTACCGGCTATTCAGATATAAAGGTTGCCGTAAATGTAATCAAACAGGGAGCATACGATTATATTACGAAGCCGCTCTTTCCAGATGAGATTCTACTTACTATAAAAAAAGCATTGAGCAATTCGGGAAATGGTGTTTCAGCGAATGGTCATACAGAATCAAATGATGATCAAAAAGACGACGAGCCTGTAAGACCGAAGGTTGTAACCAATCATATCAAAAGTGATTTGTTGATAGGCACAAGTGCTCAGTCAAAATTACTTTATAAACAAGTTGATCTTGTTGCGCCGACCAATTACAGTGTAATTATTTATGGCGAAAGTGGTTCAGGTAAGGAAGCAATTGCTCAGATGATTCATTTAAGAAGCCCAAGGAAAGACATGCCATTTGTTGCAATGGACTGTGGAGCTATTTCAAAAGAACTTGCAGGTAGCGAATTGTTTGGTCACGAGAAAGGAAGTTTCACCGGTGCGTTGGGGACTAAGATCGGACATTTTGAACTTGCTAATGGAGGAACTCTTTTCCTTGATGAAGTTTCAAATCTTCCATACGAAACACAGGCTTTGTTGCTTCGTGTTATCCAGGAAAGAAAGATGAAAAGAATTGGAGGAGTAAAAGAAATATTACTTGATGTAAGATTAATTGTTGCAAGTAATGAAAATCTGAGTGAATCTTATAGGAAAGGAAAATTTAGAGAAGACTTGTTTCATCGATTCAATGAATTCAGCATAAACGTTCCTCCATTGCGCGAAAGACACGATGATATCATGACGTTTGCTCAGTTCTTTTTAGACCAGACAAACAAAGAACTCGGAAAATCTATATCAGGTTTTACAGAGGATGTAGTAAAGCATTTTATTGAATACCCGTGGTATGGTAATCTTCGTGAGATGAAAAATGTTGTTAAGCGTGCAGCTCTTCTGACTGAAGGAGATAAAATAGAAGCGAAAGCATTGCCTGTAGAAATAAGCAATCATTCGAAATTTATTTTTCCTGATTCAAGGAATTTTACGGATGCAAATGTAAATGCACGCGACGTGTCTCCGAACCTGAAAGCTGTTGCTCATGAAGCAGAGCATGAAATGATTTTGAAAGTACTCAAACAGGTTAATTTTAATAAAAGTAAAGCTGCAAAGTTGTTGAACATCGACCGTAAGACGCTTTATAATAAAATGAAGACTTACAACCTGTAAATGTTTGCTCAAACTCAATAAAAAAATCTGATAGATTATTCAAAACAGTTATTTGAATCAATAGTGATATGAAATCTGAAGAAAAAAGACAATATAATATTTTGATTGCAGACGACGATTCAGACGACCGGCTGATGATTAAAGAGGCCTTTGAAGAAAATAATTTTTCGAGTAATTTTTATTTTGTCGAAGATGGTGAAGACCTTGTTGATTATCTTAATTGCAAAGGAAAGTATCAAAACGAAAAAGCAAAAAGACATCTTGATTTGATTTTGCTCGATTTAAATATGCCTAAGAAAGACGGAAGAGAAGCTCTTCGTGAAATTAAATCGGATCCGGGATTAAAAAGCATTCCGATTATTATTATGACAACATCAAAATTAAAAGACGATGTTGTGAAGTCGTACAATATGGGTGTTAATTGTTTTATCTCAAAACCTACTACCTATAGCGAATTAATAGAAGTAACAAAATCCATAATTAAATACTGGTTTGAAATTGCGCAATTACCTTGTTCAATAAATTAAGATGGAAAAACAAACAATTAATTTATTGTTAGTCGATGATGACGAAGATGATTTTATGCTCACCAGCGAATATCTGGCCGATATAAAAAGTAAAAAATTTAACATCAGTTATGCATCCAATTTTGAAAAAGGTGTTGAAGAAATCAGCCGGGATTGTCACGATATAATGATTTTTGATTATTTACTTGGTGCTAAGACCGGATTAGATCTATTTCAAAAATCTGTTGAATTGGGTTGTGAATCACCTGTTATTTTGCTTACAGGAAAAGGTGATTTCAAAACCGACATGGAAGCGATGAGACTTGGAGTCTCTGATTATCTTGTGAAGGGTGAGTTGGATTCCGAGAAACTAGACCGCAGTATCCGGTATGCATTGGAGCGTGCAGCGAATATTCGTTCATTAAAAGAAAGCGAAGAGAAATACCGGACAATTTTTGAACGTTCACGTGATATGATTTACATTACGAATGAACGGGGAGATTTTCTGGAGATCAATGAATCTGCTACTCGCATCTTCGGATATACACGGGAAGAATTTCAAAAATTAAATGCGAGTGAATTATATAAAAATCCATTCGACAGAAATGCATTTTTAGAAAAAATTCAGAAGACAGGAATTGTAACTAATTATGAAGTTACTCTTAAACATAAATCTGGTGAACCAAGATTTTGTCTTATTTCCGGAACTATACAACACGGTCCAGATAAATCAATTTATTATCAGGGAATCATTCACGATGTTACAAGAAGAAGAAAAGCTGAAAGAGATCTTGTCATCGCCGAAAAACTTGCTGTTACCGGACGTGTTGTTTATACTCTTGCTCATGAAATCAGAAACCCGCTCACGAATGTGAATCTTTCCGTAGAGCAACTGGAATCAGAAATTCAGGATGAAGAACAGGTAGTTTATCTCGATATAATTAAAAGAAATGTTAAACGAATTGATCATCTGCTAAATGAATTATTACAATCGGCGAAACCAGCAGAGATCAAGAGAGTGAAACATTCGATTAATGTCGTCCTTGATGAAACAATTGAATTGGCAATGGATCGGATGGTTCTAAAAAATATTAAACTAGTTAAATCATATTCCGGAGACATTTGCGATGTTGATGTGGATGAATCAAAAATTAAAATTGCTCTTCTCAATTTAATTATAAATGCCGTTGAAGCTATGCCGGATAAGGGAGGAATTCTTAAGATTACAACAAAGCCAAAAGATGGCAAATGCATAATTACAATTGAAGACAACGGAATCGGAATTAAGAGAGAAAATCTCGGACGGTTATTCGAACCATATTTTACCGGTAAATCTAATGGACTCGGACTTGGACTAGCCACAACTCATAATATTTTACAATCACATAATGCAACTATCGACGTGGAATCTGAAGAAGGTAAGGGAACTAAATTTATGATTACGATCGAAATGATATAACCTCATAAAAAAAATAAGACATATGAAATCAAGCAAAATATTAATTATCGACGATGAAGAATTTATTCGGGATTCAGTTTCAAAAACATTAGTTGGTGCTGGATTCGAGACGTTAACTGCCAATGATCTGGAAGAAGCTAGTAAACACATTCAACAGGAAAATCTTGACCTGATAATTTGCGACGTAATGTTGCCGCATTTAGGAGGTTTTGAATTAGTAGATCGCATAAAAGATGATCCGGAGAAAAAACATATTCCTGTTATAATTATGACAGGCATGGAACAGGATGTTTTAAAAATGACTGTTAGTAATGCAAATGCAATTATTCGGAAGCCTTTTAATTCAAAGCAGTTGTTGGAGGAAGTAAAAAAACTGGTTCTTCCGGGAATGGCGTTATAATAGACCAATTTAAATAGTTTACCAGGTTCTTTGTTCAAGACAACTGGTAACTTATACTTATTAATTACCATCCCAGGCAATTCCCAAAGAATGCGAGATATTTATTCTGCAAAACATTATCAGCAATTATTATTAATATTAATATTTGTACTGGGAATTTTTCTTGTCTTCGAATTAAGAATTGTATTTAATTCTATTCTCGGCGCAATAGTACTATATACATTGTTCAAACCGTTTTATCTAGGTTTGCGGGATAATTATAAATTAAATCCCGGATTATCGTCGGCAATAATAATATTAATTTCATTTTTGATTTTGATCATTCCTTTCACGGCAGTATCGTGGATGATGATAAATAAAATCAATGAATTTCGAGCTCAGGGAATAATGACAAATGGATTTATTCAACGAGTGAATGTCATTGCAGGAAAAGAATTTAATGATCCTTTATTCATCGAACATAAACTTCAGAATGTCCAAATATGGGCATTCGATTTATTCAGCGACGCGATAAATGGATTATTAACTTCCATTTTCCAGATTGTGATTATGTATTTCATTTTATATTTTATGTTTAACAACCATGGAATATTTGAAGAAACTCTCGCGAAATATATTCCATTCAAACAAAGAAGTACCGATATCCTGGGAAAAGAATTAAAGAAAATCACTCATTCAAATATACTCGGTCAGGCAATTGTTGCATTTATACAGGCTATTTGTGTGATGGCCGGATTTAAAATATTCGGCTTCGATGACCCGGTTTTCTGGGGTGTGATTGCAGGCTTTCTTTCTTTTATTCCGTTCATCGGAGTACCTAGTATATTTATCGGAGCGTCGGTGTTTGCTTTTATCATGGGAAATAAATTTGCTGGATTTGGAATGATTGTCTGGGGGATAATTGTAATTGCAATCATTGAAAATTACCTGCGAATTTACCTGGGAAGAAGAATTGCCGACGCTCACCCTTTAATTACCGTCATTGGAGTAATAATCGGTATTCCTACTTTTGGAATTTTAGGAATTGTTTTCGGTCCTCTGCTGCTTTCCTACTTTGTAATGCTTATTAAAATTTACGAGGACAAGTATGTATTAATGAATAGTGGAAAGAGTGTGTAGTTTGTGGAAAAAAATCATCCACAAATTGTTTTCAAATTTTTATTAAGAAGCATATTCTGAACTTTGAGAAATTATTTGCCATTTGTATGGAAAAATTGCAATTAAAATCCTTGTAATTACCTAAAAAAATGTGGTATTGGTTATTGGAATAATAATTTCTTAATCATTATTATAAATTTTTAAATCTTAAATTATGAAAGCGGGATACTTTGCAAGAATAAATGAAGTAAAAAAAATTGAAGCTGGCAGCGTGTTAATTGCACAGCCTTTTTGGAAAGAAGAAATGTATCAGCGTGCAGTGCTACTGGTGCTTGAACATAATTCAAAAGGTACAACCGGAATATTGTTGAATCGAATGAGTAATCTTTTAGTCACAGAAGCTATTCCTTCATTGGAATTAATGAAACCATTATATTATGGTGGAGCATTCCAGACTAAAATAATTTCGTATTTACACTCGAATGGAAATATTCCGGATTCCATTTACCTGGGAAATGAAATTTTTTGGGGTGGTAATTTCGACAGTGTTTCAGAAATGGTCAGCGACAGAAGAATAGACCTAAGACAGATAAATTTCTTTGCGGGATTTACAAACTGGGCACCCGGACAATTAGAGGACGAAATAATCAATAGTAAATGGTGGATTAGTGAAACAAGCGCAAGTGATTTATTTTCTATATCCACAGATGAGCTCTGGGCTGAAAGCCTTGAACAATGTGGAAATATTTATGCAATGTTCCAAAACATTCCGGATCCAAGTTTAAGCTAAAAATAAAATGGATTAATAGATATATACTCATATAATTAAACAAAATATAATAACAGGAATTTATGAAAACTCAAATGGATACAATTACAGGAACTCCCCAATACCTGCGAGGATTTGCAGATGCAAAACTTCGTGAGGCGGAAAATCTTGATACAATTTGTTGCAGTATTTTTCCAAACTATAATCTTGACCGGTTTGAAGCAATTGCAGTGAGGGTATATCTTGGTAAAGAATCTATTTTAACCGTTTATGCAAGAGATAAAGAAAGCAAAAAATCGACAAGCTCCGAAGAAAAACTTCCTGTAAAAAAATTCAAGGCGGTAATGCCGATGGAAGAAATAATAAATCATTTTTTAAATATAAATCTCACTATCATTAAAGAGGATTACGATTTGAATGATATAGAGGTAATAAATAAATAAAAAAAATCCGGCAATTAATTTTGCCGGATTTTTTTTGATTTTACCATTGAATTATTTCAATCCATAAAGTTCTACAGTTGCTTTTTCATCTTTTTGATTAGGCACCGTTTTGTAAACCAAAACAACTTTTTTCAGTTCCCGGTTAGAACCTTTTAAATCTATCACTCTTGTTTCGCCACCCATTTTAAGATCGCTGGCAACATTTACATCTTCCTTGTCGCCTGTTTCATAATATACTTCCAGGCTGGAAATATGTATAGGTGCATCAGTAACTTTTAACTGAATCGACTTAAATTTATCGGCGCCCAAAACAACGATTTCATCCTTTTCCATTTTGAAACTTGCGGTTAACGAACCGATTTTGTGCCATCCTGGTTTCTTGTCTACCATTACGGCAGGCTTTTGAGCATATGTTGTGCTTATCACCATTGGCAACATAAGCATCATGCAAATGATTATTCTTTTCATAGTATTTATTGTTTTAGTATTTCTACGCCTATTAAAATTGCTGTGCCAGTAAAAAATGATCTTAATTAAATTTTTTGGCATAATTTTTTGAAATTAATACTTAATTAAAATTGTATTGCAAATGGAAAATAAGGATAAAACAACAGACTTTAAGGAAATAGTACATCAGAAAAATGACATCATTTCCAACCAGACAAAACGTATCAACATGCTGGAAGATAAGCTGGATGAGGTGAGACAGAAGTATTTTCAGTTAAAGAAGTTTATGAGTTTGCGTGGTTATGGAGGGAGTTTCGAAAACTCATTATAAAAAATAAGATAGAGTTAATATTTTTCAAGGGTCTTTGCGACCCTTTTCTTTTCTATATATTTTAAATAATTAAAATAATTCCCAATTCATTTCCCCAATTGTGGTATTTAATCAACAATTTGTCTCCTGAAAATTTTAAAATGGGATTTATTGAAATGGAATTATTAACTCCGAACTGTTAATTTAAATGGAACGTTTATGGTATGATTATTTAAAAAAAAACAATTATAAAATCTGACTATATGAAAAAATATCTTGTAATAATTGGTGCGGCAGTAAGTCTGTTTGCCTGTAATACACATGAAAAAGAATTGACAAATGCTACTCATGAGCGCGATTCTCTCAACAATGTTATTAATGAAAGAGATTCTTCCCTAAATGATTTCGTGGGTACTTTTGATGAAATTGCTAATAATCTGAGTGAAATTAATAAGAAGCAAAATGTTATTTCTGTGAATGTGGATAAAAATAAGGGAGAATTAAAAGAAAGTACAAAGGACAGAATAAATTCAGAGATTAAAGCAATCAATGAATTAATGAATAAAAACAAAAATCAAATTGCTGAATTAAACAGGAAATTAAAGAGTTCTAATTCGAAATCTGCAGAATATGATAAGATGATAAAAATGCTGAATGATCAAATGGTGCAAAAGGAAAATGATCTTTCAATTTTAAATACCAAACTGGCTGCATTGAATACACAGGTGGCGCAATTGCAAACGAATGTTGATACGTTGAATGTGGTCTCTACTTCACAATCACAAACAATTTCCGATCAGACGACAGCTATGCATACTGCATATTATGTAGTGGGTAATACCAAGCAGCTTCAGGAATCAAATGTTATAGATAAAACAGGTGGACTTTTAGGAGTTGGTAAAACTGCCCGATTAAGTAGTAAAGCAGATAACAGTAAGTTCACACGTATTGATTATACTCAGACGATGAGTATTCCTGTAAATAGTAAAGGAAAAATTATTACAACTCATCCTGCCGATTCTTATACTCTGGAAAAAGATGTTAAGAATAAAAATAAAATCGTTGATTTAAAGATTACGAATCCGGAAAAATTCTGGAGTGCAAGTAAATATCTTGTAGTAGTTAAAGATTAATGTTTGTTTTTCATGTTAAGTTATATCCGGTTGCATTACTTGTAGCCGGATATTTTTTTAATGGCATGTTTATTTCTAAATGTAATTTGATGGATTTATTTTTTGAAATATTAGGAACATTCTTATTCATTTCCTGGTTGTGCGGAGTTCTGATTTCTATTCAGGCGGTACGAGATTCAATTTTTGGAGACGATTTTAAATTCCGTTTTAAAAGAAAAACACCTCTTATTAGAAAACATTATTAATTATTGGTAGTGTCGGTCACGTTTAATTTTTATGATAAAAGTTTAATAGATTTTTTATATGAAAAAAATTGAACCGATTAAAAAGGTAAGAAGCTTTGCTACCAATCAAAATATTCGTTTTAAGAAAAAAACTATTGAGAGAGGTGAAAAGGCAAATAGCTTCTTTGAAGAATTTGGGGCGATGGTTCAGTTCATGATGCGCATCATTAAAGAAACATTCTCCACAAAATTTGAATTCAATGAATTCTTGCGACAGTGTTTTTTTATAGGAAATAAAACATTGCCGCTTATAAGTATTACCGGAATTATCATGGGACTGGTTATTACCATTCAGTCGCGTCCGCCACTTGTGGAATTCGGCGCCGTATCGATGTTACCAGGCATGGTTACAATATCGATCATTCGTGAAATGGGTCCTGTAATCACATCTTTGATTTGTGCTGGTAAAATTGGATCAGGCATGGGGGCAGAATTAGGATCGATGAAGGTTACAGAGCAGATTGATGCAATGGAAGTTTCTAGTACAAATCCAATGCGTTTCCTGGTTGTCACCAGAGTACTTGCAGCAACGATAATTATTCCTTTGTTAATTCTTTATGCAGATTTAATTGGAATTATTGGAAGCTGGATTGGTGCTAATTTAAAAGGAGAGGTGAGTTTTTTTTTATTTTTTTCTCAGGCATTTAAGAATGTTGAATTCATAGATTTTATTCCAGCTGTAATTAAATCATTTTTCTTCGGAGCTGTAATTGGATTTATAGGGACATATAAAGGATATAATGCAGGTCGAGGAACGGAAAGTGTTGGAGTTGCGGCAAATTCAGCAGTCGTACTTTCTTCTTTGTTGGTCATCATTGTCGATATGATTGCAGTTCAAATTTCAGATATGTTGTTATGATTGATGTAGAGAATGTAACTGAAAGAACTAGCTCGGGAAGAACAGAGTCTATTATTGAGGTTAAAAATTTAAGAAAGGGTTTTGGAGAACAGGAAGTTTTAAAAGATGTTTCTTTTAATCTGAAAAGGGGAGAAAACCTGGTTGTGTTGGGTAAATCGGGAACAGGAAAATCGGTTTTAATAAAATGCATTGTCAGGTTAATGGATGCAGATGAGGGCAGTATTCAGATATTGGGAAAGGATGTGAGTTCATTGCATAGGAAGGATCTTGGAGACCTACGTAAGAAGATCGGTTTTCTTTTTCAGAATAGTGCATTATATGATTCAATGACTGTTAGACAAAATATCGACTTTCCATTGAAAAGAATTAAACGAAGTTTAAATAAGGCAGAACGTGAAGCAAAAATACTTGAAGTGTTGAAGAGTGTCGGATTGGAAGAGGCTTTGGATAAAATGCCTTCTCAGCTTTCGGGGGGAATGCGAAAAAGAATTAGTCTCGCCCGGACAATCGTTGTCGATCCTGAAATAATTCTTTATGATGAACCTACGACTGGTTTGGATCCTGTTACATCAGATGAAATCAGTCAGTTAATTAATAATGTTAAAAAAGAATATAAGACTTCGTCGATAATCATTACACATGATATTGAATGTGTACGTGCAACGGCCGACAGGATTATATTGCTAAAAGATGGTGAAGTTTATTCGGAAGGTGATTTGGCACATTTTGAGAATTCAAAAGATGAGATGATCAAGTCATTCTTTAAATAATTAAAAATATTCAGAAAAAATATGGAGAATCAATCGTCGAAATTTAAGGTGAGACTCGGTTTGTTTGTAACGATCGGTTTTGGACTTTTTATTTTATTTATTTTCATAATTGGAAAACAGCAAAACCTGTTTAATCCTGTTTTTAAAATCAGTTCTACATTTAATAATATCAGTGGACTACAAATAGGAAATAATGTGCGTTTTTCCGGCATCAATGTCGGGACTGTAGATAATATCAATATAGTAAATGATTCGACCGTATTGGTTGATATGCTTATTCGAAAGGAAGTGCAAAAGTTTATAAAATCCAATAGTGAAGCAACCATTGGTTCAGAAGGAATTATTGGAGACAGAATTTTAATCATTTCAAGAGGTAGCGGTGAAGCTCCAGTCGTAAAAGAAGATCAGTACATTTCATCAATTGAACCGGTTGAGACAGATGCTATCATGTCGAGTCTGCAAATTACAACAGATAATGCGGCAATAGTTTCAGAACAACTTGCAGAAATAATGTTGAAGATCAATAGTGGTCAGGGGACCCTGGGCCGTTTGATTGAAGATTCTACCATTGCTGAAAACCTGAATCAGACAATTGTTAATTTAAAGAGAGGGACAAAGGGGTTGAATGAAAATATGGAAGCAGCCAAACATAATTTTTTACTGAAAGGCTACTTTAAGAAAAAACAAAAAGAAGAGGAAAAGAAAAAAGAAGAGGAAAAGAAGAAGGAAGAGGAAAAGAAAAAGATGGAAGAGAAGAAGTGAGGGAGAGAGTCCGAGTTTGAAGGCCGAGTCTGGGGTCTGAGTCTGGAGTCTGACTCCGAAATTTAACGATCAATTCCAACAACCAACAACCAATCTGTTTTCCAACAACCAACCAAACTAACTTTAACACCCCACCTATAGGCATTCCTGCTAATCGTTAGTAGTTTTGTAATGCCTTATGAAAAAGATTTTACAAACCTCAATATTAATCCTCCCATTTTTAATTTTTATTATTAAGTCGAATGCAAGGGAGCTTCACGTACTTTTTTTAGGAAACAGTTATACATATGTAAATAATCTTCCGCAGGTTATTCATGATGTAGCCATAACTACGGGCGACACATTAATTTTTGACAGCAATACACCCGGTGGTTATACACTTCAACAGCATCTGGCTGATAGCAATTCACTTCACAAAATTATGCAGGGTGGATGGGATTATGTGATTATGCAGGAGCAAAGTCAGTTGCCGTCTTTCGATGAGTATGATGGATACTATGCCTATCGACTTTGTTCAATAATTCAGGAGTATGCACCGTGCGCGCGAACGATGTTTTACATGACGTGGGGGAGAAAAAACGGAGATGCATCAAATTGTGTAGTATGGCCGCCGGTCTGTACGTATGAAGGGATGGACAGCCTGCTTCGAATGCGATACCTTGAAATGGGGGAGAATAATAAATCGGAAGTTTCGCCGGTAGGAGAAGTATGGAATTATATCCGGCATAATTATCCACTAATTGAATTATATCAGTCAGATGAAAGTCACCCGTCGTTTGCAGGTACCTATGCAGCAGCCTGTACATTTTATTCTGCTTTATTCAGAAAAGATCCTTCACTGATATCTTATGATTATGTATTAAGTGCTTCCGATGCAGCACAGATTCGTTCGTCTGCAAAGAATGTAGCATATGATAGTCTCGCGAATTTTGATTTCGGAGATTACATTCCTCACGCTGAATTTTTACATCTAATAGGAACAGGAATAAATGAAATCGAGTTCAGGAACCTGTCAGAGAATGCCGATTATTATTTATGGGATTTTGGAGATGGTACAACATCAAATAATTTTAATGCTCTTCATTCCTATACTTCAAGCGGAAATTACATTGTAAGGCTGACAGCATTTAATTGCAATTTGACTCAGTTAAATCAATCGGTAAAGGAAGATACAATTACTATATGCGGGCATGATCCAAGAATTTATCCCGACTCCTTACGATTATGTCCGAATGTTTCTGATACACTCTGGACACAACCATCGGATGCATATCAATGGATAGATAATGAAGGGAATTTTTTAGTGAATGACACGAATCAATTTTTAGTAACATCTATACCTGGATTCTATAGTGTATTATCAACCGTTGGTGGTTGTTCCGAAATGTCTCCTCCGGTTTACGTTAGCACCTATACAACAGGATTGATTTTTTACTGGGTGGATACACTGATTTATTCGACGCATGCAGATACACTATGTAATGGAGATTCGGTAGTTATGATTCTGAGATCGAATAAACCGGACAATGGCGATGGTATTAGACAATGGATGATGAATGGTGTTGATTTATCGTCTGCTAATTCGGATACACTAATAGTAACTACATCGGGCGATTATAATGTCAGAATAATTAATCCTAATTGCCAGGATGCAAATTATTACGAAGGAGATACTTTCGCCATTGATTTTGTTGCGTGCAACATTGGTATAGATGAGTTGGAAGAGATGCAGAAAATATCGTTGTTGCCAAATCCATTCAGTACACATCTAATAATTAAATCACCTGATAAACTAATTGGAAAAAATTACTCAATTGTGAATTCGATTGGGGAAATAATTTTACAGGGCCGCTTCAGTGATGTAGTCACATATCTGGCGACAGATAATTTTTATAGTGGTGTATATCTACTGAAGACAGAATATAAAAATTTCGTGCTAGTTAAAGTCAAAGAGTAGTTGACTAAAAGTATTTAACAGGTAATTTGTTGAATATTTATTTTAATGAGGGGCTTTTACGAGTAAGTTACCAATATTTTTAGCGCATAAAAAAATCACTTTGCCCTCTGAAGATGGCGCTCAGTCATTGTTTCCGTTTCGTATTGGAAATTATTGAAAAATGCTTTTTTCAAACGTCATATTAATTTTAGTTATTAACATAGTTATCACCAGAATTATTTCAATAATATTTTTTTGAAATGATTCTAATGCAATCGAAATAAAATTTATTAAAATAAAATGACCATTCGGAATACGGCTTCAACCAAGCGATTGCCGCTGTTTGTTGAATTAATATTTCTTTTACCAAGAATTAATGTCAATTCGCCAATTTAATATAGGTTCAGATTATTAATAAAATTGTTTATTAATTTCTAATAATTAATGTAAAACTAGTATAAATGAAAAAAACTTGTTATATCTTAGACCCGCAATTGACGGGGGTTTTGACGATATTATTAGAGGGAAAATTAATTATACATTGACACAAATGAGGTATCAATTTCTGTTAATAACTTTATTGGTATAATTATTTAACGGGAAATAAAAATGAATACGAACCTATCATAATAAAATAAATATATAACCTAATTATACACACACTACCACATGCGAATTACATCTACATTAGTTAATACAATGTATTGTTGTATTAATAGAGCAAATCACACCCTAACATTAAGTACCTTGCTAATTAGTCTTTTGATTAATGTTAGCATTGTAAATGGTCAAAGCGCCGCAGGAACTTCGGTATCCTGTCTTCCGCCTGCTTGTACGATTTCGGGATTGACAACAATTTGTCCTGGATCTCCGACGACACTTTGTGCGCCGGTTGGAATGGTAGCATATGCCTGGAACACGGGAGCAACTACTCAATGTATTAGTGTATCAACACCGGGAACATATACGGTGATGATTACTGCTGCAGGAGGTTGCACTAGCACATGCCAGACAACAATAGGTACAACAACTTGTACTATAACTGGAGGTACTAACATTTGTAGTGGTGGTTCGACGCAATTATGTGGTGTGTCAGGAGCTACCTCTTACTTGTGGAATACTGGAGCAACGACGCGATGCATTACAGTTACAAGTACAGGAACATATACATTGACTCAATGTATAGGTGGTTGTTTTATGACGTGTAGTAAAACGGTTACTTCTTCTTCAGGTATCAGTTGTTCGATTTCCGGAGACAATGAAATTTGTCCTGGTAAAACAGAAGAGTTATGTGCACCGTCAGGTTATACTTATTCATGGAGCACGGGTGCAACTACAAGATGCATCACTGTAAGTTCTGCAGGAACATATACTGTTACAGTTTCCAACGGAAGTTGTACAAGTAGTTGCAGCAAGACGATGACAATGCGTCCTCTTTTAGTTCCAACAATTACAGGATCATCCAGTTTTTGCACGGGAGGTTCTGTTCAGCTTTGTCTTCCAACAGGTCCTTATACTTATTCATGGAATACTGGTTCAAGTCAGCGTTGCATTACGGTGACTGCCGGAGGTACATATTATGGTAATATAAAAGATGGTGTTTGTAATCAAACAGGACATAAGACAGTTACAGAAATTCCGATCGATTGTAATATTTCCGGAAACACAGTTTGTTGTCAGGGTGGAACTACCCAACTATGTGCTCCATCAGGGATGTCTTCTTATTCATGGAGCAATGGTTCATCACAACGATGCATAACTGTTGGACCAGGTACATATACAGTAACAGTATCAAATGGATCTTGTACCAGCAGTTGTAGTAAAACAGTTACATCAAGTTCAATTAGCTGTTCAATAACAGGAAACAATCAAATATGTTCCGGGGGGTCGACACAATTATGTGCACCAGCCGGAATGTCTGCTTATATATGGAGCAATGGAGCAACGACACAATGTATAAATGTAGGTGCAGGTACTTATTCTGTTACAGTTACAAATTCGAGTGGATGTTCAAGCACATGTAATAAGACAGTTTATTCAAACAATACTCCAAACTGCAGCATCTCTGGTAACACTTCTATTTGTTCAGGAGGTTCAACACAATTATGTGCGCCGGACAATATGAGCTCTTATGTATGGAGCACAGGAGCCACTACAAAATGTATTACAGTATCTAGCCAGGGAAATTATACAGTTACAATAACTGCTTCTGGCGGCTGTACTAGTTCATGCAGTAAATATGTTTCGGTTGGAAACGCACCATCTTGTACAATTACAGGAAACACTGTATGCTGTCAGGGCGGAACAACACAATTATGTGCACCTGCAGGATTAGCATCATACCAATGGAATACAGGTGCAACGACACAATGTATAACAGTTGGTCCGGGATCATATTCAGTTACAGTAACAGCAGCAGGTGGTTGCAGCAGCACATGTAACAAAACAGTTACACAATCAAATACTCCTGATTGTACAATTTCCGGAAACACTTCAATTTGCAGCGGAGGTACAACACAATTATGTGCACCTGGAGGATTATCTTCATATCTCTGGAGCACGGGTTCAACAAATCAGTGTATTACAGTTGGAGCAGGTTCTTACTGGGTTACAGTAACAAATGCTGGTGGCTGTTCGAATACATGTTATAAAACAGTAACAAGCAGTGGATCACCAAACTGTTCTATCACAGGTAATACTTCAATTTGTTCTGGTGGTTCAACACAAATATGTGCACCATCAGGAATGCAATCATATTTATGGAGCACTGGCGCAACTACACAGTGTATCACTGTTAACAGCCAGGGAAATTATACAGTCACAGTCACAGCTTCAGGCGGATGTACCAGCTCATGTACTCAGTGGATTTCCGTTGGAAATGCACCAAACTGTTCTATCACAGGTAATACTTCAATTTGTTCTGGTGGTTCAACACAAATATGTGCACCATCAGGAATGCAATCATATTTATGGAGCACTGGCGCAACTACACAGTGTATCACTGTTAACAGCCAGGGAAATTATACAGTCACAGTCACAGCTTCAGGCGGATGTACCAGCTCATGTACTCAGTGGATTTCCGTTGGAAATGCACCTACATGTACAATTACAGGAAATCCTGTTTGCTGCATTGGCGGAACGACACAATTATGTGCACCGGCAGGATTACAATCTTATTTATGGAATACAGGAGCAACTACACAATGTATTACTGTTGGTCCTGGAACATACTGGGTAACAGTAACAGCTAGTGGTGGATGTACAAATACATGTTACCAGACAGTTTCTTCAAATCCTGCACCGAACTGTACTATCACAGGAAACACAGCAATCTGTTCTGGTGGAACTACACAATTATGTGCACCGGCAGGTATGCAATCTTATATATGGAATACAGGTGCAACAACACAATGTATTACTGTAGGTGCTGGTACTTATTCAGTAACTGTAACTAACAATGGTTGCACAAGTACATGTTCATCTACTGTAACAAGCAGCGGTTCGCCTAACTGTACAATTACAGGAAACGTTTTATGTTGCGTTGGTGGAACTACTCAATTATGTGCACCTGCAGGTTTGCAATCATATTTATGGAGCACAGGAGCAACTACACAATGTGTAACTGTTGGTCCGGGATCATATTGGGTAACAGTAACAGCAGTCGGTGGTTGTAGCAACACTTGTTACCAAACTGTATCTCCAAGTACTGCTCCTGGTTGTCTGATCACAGGAAATACTTCAATCTGTGCAGGTGGCACAACACAAATTTGTGCACCAGCCGGAATGCAATCATATGTATGGAATACTGGCGCAACTACTCAGTGTATCACTGTTGGTGCAGGTACATATTCCGTAACAGTTACTTCAAACGGCTGTACAAGTACATGTTCTTCGACAGTTACAGGCAATGCACAACCTAATTGCACCATTACAGGAAACAGCGTTTGTTGTTTTGGCGGAACAACACAATTATGTGCTCCGGCAGGAATGCAATCGTATGTTTGGAACACAGGTGCAACAACACAATGCATCACTGTTGGTCCGGGCATGTATTCAGTAACAGTAACAGCAGCGGGTGGTTGTAGCAGTACATGTTACAAAACTGTCACTGAAAACAATACACCGAATTGCACGATCTCAGGAAATGCAGTTTGCTGTATAGGTGGAACAACACAATTATGTGCACCTGCAGGATTAGCTTCATATTTATGGAGCACTGGTGCAACTACACAATGTATTACTGTTGGACCTGGAAATTATTCAGTGACTGTAACATCTGCGGGCGGTTGCTCAAGCACATGTTATAAAACAGTTACAGAAGGAGCTGCAGTTTGCACGATTACAGGAAACAGCGTTTGCTGCATAGGTGGAACAACTCAGTTGTGCGCACCGGCAGGACAGGCATTTTATGTTTGGAGTACAGGTGCAACTACACAATGTATTACTGTAGGGCCGGGTAACTATGCAGTGACAGTTTCATCTGCAGGTGGTTGCACAAGCACATGTTATAAAACAGTTACACAAAATAATACACCTGATTGCACAATCTCAGGAAACACATCAATCTGTACCGGAGGTTCAACACAATTATGTGCACCTGCCGGACAGGTATCTTATATATGGAACACAGGAGCAACAACACAATGCATTACTGTTGGAGCTGGTATGTATACAGTAACAGTAACAGCTCCGGGTGGTTGCAGCAGTACTTGTAACAAAACTGTTACAGAAACTGGTGCGCCTAGTTGTACAATTACCGGTAACACTGTTTGTTGCTTTGGTGGAACAACACAATTATGTGCACCAGCAGGCTTACAATATCTCTGGAGCACAGGCGCAACTACACAATGTATTACTGTTGGACCGGGATCATATTGGGTAACAACAACTGCACAGGGTGGTTGCAGCAGTACATGTTATAAAACGGTTACTGAAAACAATGCACCTAATTGCACAATTACAGGAAACAATGTTTGCTGTCAGGGAGGAACAACACAATTATGTGCGCCTCCGGGAGCACAATCATACTTATGGAATACAGGAGCTACGACACAATGCATTACTGTCGGACCTGGAAATTATTCTGTGACAGTTACAGCAGTAGGTGGATGTAGCAGTACATGTTTTAAAACAGTTACACAAAATAATACACCTGATTGTACAATTTCCGGTAATGCTATAATCTGTACTGGAGGTTCAACTCAATTATGCGCTCCTGCAGGTTTACAATCATATGTGTGGAGCACAGGTGCTACAACACAATGTATAACTGTTGGACAGGGAATTTATACAGTAACAGTATCTAATGGTCCTGGTTGTACAAGTTCATGTACTAAAACTGTAATCGAAAGCACTGCTCCTCCATGCGCAATTACCGGCAGCGGATATGTTTGCCAGGGCGGAACATCTCAATTATGTGCACCTGCGGGATTTGCTTCATACACATGGAGCACAGGCGCAACTACACAATGTGTTACTGTTGGGGCAGGTTCTTATACAGTAACAGTAACAGCTCAGGGCGGATGCAGCAGTACTTGTAGTAAAACAGTTACTTCTGGATCGGTACCAACTTGCAATATCACAGGAAATACAACGGTTTGTTCTGGCGGAACGACACAAATATGTGCACCAGCCGGACAATCTTCATACGTATGGAATACAGGTGCAACAACACAGTGTATAACAGTAGGTGCAGGAACTTATGTAGTGACTGTATCCACTGCAGCAGGTTGCAGCAGTACATGTACTAAAGTAATCACAGAAACTAATGCACCTAACTGTACGATCACAGGAAATACAGCATGCTGTCAGGGTGGAACAACTCAACTTTGTGCACCAGCTGGCGCAGCTTCTTATGTATGGAATACAGGAGCAACTACTCAGTGTATTACTGTAGGACCGGGAATGTATTCGGTTACCGTTACAGCGGCTGGCGGTTGTAGCAGTACTTGTTATAAAACAGTTCTTGAAAACACATTGCCAAATTGTACAATTTCAGGAAATCCAACAGTATGTAATAATGGAACAACAACACTTTGTGCACCTGCAGGATTACAATCTTATCTGTGGAGTACAGGTGCAACAACTCAGTGTATTACTGTTGGTGCAGGATTATATTCTGTAACAGTAACAGCCTTTGGAGGATGCACCAGCACATGTTATAAAACTGTAACAGATAATAGTCCGGGTACTTGTGAAATAACAGGAAGCAGCACGATCTGTATCGGAGGTTCAACACAATTATGTGCTCCTCCGGGATTTGGTTTCTATGTATGGAGTACAGGAGCAACTACTCAGTGTATAACTGTTAACTCTCCTGGAAATTACTCAGTAACCGTATCCAGTGGCGGTGGTTGTACATGCACAAGCTATAAGACTGTTAGCTATAACAATACTTTAAGCTGTAATATCACAGGTAACACTACAGTTTGTTCTGCTGGTTCAACACAATTATGTGCACCGGGCGGACTTTCATCATATTCTTGGAATACAGGTGCAACAACACAATGCATCACCGTAAATTCTCCAGGAAATTACTCAGTACTTGTTTCTGACGGAGTTTGCTATAATTCTTGCAGCACTCAGATTTCATCCGGAGTTGCACCTAGTTGCCTGATAACAGGAAACGGTTCCATCTGTGATGGAGCTACAACTCAATTATGTGCTCCTGCAGGTATGGCTGCTTATCTGTGGAATACAGGCGCAACTACTCAATGTATTACTGTAGGAATACCAGGAAATTATTCTGTGATTGTTACTAATGCTTCAGGTTGTACAAATACCTGCAACAAGGACGTAACTATTCAGGCAGAACCTACATGTCATATCGAATGTAACCAGTTCTTATGTCCAGGATCATTTGTCACATTATGTGCAACTGCCGGTATGAGTTCTTATTCATGGAATACCGGTGCAACAACTCCTTGTATTGTTGTAGGTAGTCCGGGTACATATACAGTAACTGTTACAAATAGTAACGGCTGTACAAGCAGCAGTTCATACGTTATCATGCTGATTAATTCTGATGACGGAAATGCTTGTACAATCGATGGCTGTACTACATTAATCGGAGCTACTCATACACCGGTTAGTGTTGATGACTTTGATCTTTGCACACTTGATGGTTGTGATCCTGTAACAGGAATATTCCACCATCCAGTCGATGTTGATGATAACAATCCTTGTACAATTGATAATTGCTTCTCATTTATAGGAGTTATTCACGTTCCTCTTATTCCAAATGACAACAACGTTTGTACAATCGATGAATGTAATTCTTTAACAGGAGTTCATTATACTCCAATTCCAACTAATGATAACAACGTTTGTACAATCGATGGCTGTGATTCACAAACGGGAGTATTCCACTTCCCTGTAAATCCAGACGACGGCAACTACTGTACGATTGATGCTTGTAATTCTATTACAGGAGCAACAACTCATACAGTAATCGATGTCGATGATCATAATGCTTGTACAGACGACTTCTGTGATCCAAATACAGGAGCAATTTCTCATACTGCGATTAGTGCGGATGATGGTAATGCATGTACAATTGATATTTGTAATACAGTTACCGGAGCATTATTACATCTTCCAGTAAATCCGGATGATGGTAATGCATGTACAACTGATATCTGTAATCCTGTCACTGGTGTGGTTACACATCCGGTTACAATTGCTGATGACGGAAACCCATGTACGATTGATGCATGTAATTCTACAACAGGTCAGGTTACTCACATGGATGTAATCATTGATGATGGTAATGCATGTACAATTGATGCTTGTAATCCTGTTACTGGTCTGGTGACTCATACAGCTGTTGATCCTAACGACAGCAACCCATGTACAATCGATGGTTGTAATACAGTTACCGGTGCAATTGCACACGTAGATGTAGTTACTGATGATGGTAATAAATGTACAGTTGATGCATGTAACCCTGTTACAGGAGCTATAACGCACCTTACAATTATTGCAGATGATGGAAATCCATGTACAATAGATGCTTGTAATACATTTACAGGCCAGGTAACTCACATCGATGTTGTTGTTGATGATGGTAATGCATGTACAACTGATGCATGTAACCCTATTACAGGAGCTATCACTCATCAAACAATTATTGCAGATGACGGCAATCCTTGTACTATTGATGCTTGTAATACATTTACTGGTCAGGTAACTCACATCGATGTTGTAATTGATGATAATAACGCTTGTACAAATGATGCTTGTAATCCTGTTACAGGAGCCATTACTCATAATCCAATTTCTGCTGATGATGGTAATGCATGTACAATTGACATTTGTAATTCTGTAACTGGAGCAATTCTTCATATTCCAGTTACTACAAACGACAACAATGCTTGTACTATCGATGCTTGTGATCCTGCAACTGGCGCAATTACACACAATATATTCAGTGTTGATGACGGTAGTCTCTGTACAATCGATGGTTGTAATACATTAACAGGAGAATTCCATACACCAGTTGCAATCAATGATTTCAACCCTTGTACAATCGATGGTTGTGATCCGGTTCTTGGTGTTACACACGATCCTGTTAATACAAACGATAACAATCCTTGTACGATCGATGGTTGTAACACACTTACAGGTATAACCCATACACCAGTTAATCCTGATGATGGTAATATTTGTACAGTTGACGGATGTAACAGCATACTGGGTGTTACTCACGTAGCAATATCACCTAACGATAATAACCCTTGTACGATTGATGCTTGTAATTCAATTACAGGAATCTCTAACACTCCTAAGAATGTTGATGATGGAAACATTTGTACTCTCGATGGTTGTAATACGGTAACTGGAGCTCAGACTCATGTTCCTATTCCTACTAATGATAACAATGCTTGTACATTCGATGGTTGTGATCCATTTACAGGAGTATATCACTTAACACTTATTCCGGATGATGGCAACCAGTGTACTCTAGATGCATGTAACACAGTTACCGGCGCAATCACTCATGTCGTTATCGATGTGAATGATAACAATGCTTGTACTGTTGATGCATGTAACCCTAACACAGGTGCAATCAATCATACTCCAATTGATCCTAGTGATGGTAATGCATGTACAATTGATATTTGTAACACTGTTACCGGTGGAGTTGCTCACTTACCAATAAATGTAAATGACAATAACGCTTGTACAGATGATGCTTGTGATCCTGTTACAGGTTTAGCAATACATATCAATGTTAATCCGGATGACGGTAATGCATGTACAGTTGATGCTTGTAATACAGTTACTGGTGCAGTTACACATATTGTTGTAACTACCAACGACGGTAATGCATGTACAACTGATGCTTGTGATCCTGCAACAGGAGCTATAACTCATATTGCTATTAATACTGATGACGGTAACGGATGTACGACCGATGCATGTAATTCAGTTACGGGGGCAATCACTCACGTAGTTGTAAATACAAACGACAATAACGCTTGTACAATCGATGCATGTGATCCTGCAACAGGTGCTATTACTCATACTACATTTAGTGTGAATGACGGTAACGCTTGTACAATCGATGGTTGTAATACAGTGTCTGGTGAATTCCATACACCGGTTACAGTTGACGATTTCAATCCTTGTACAAACGATGGTTGTGATCCGGTTCTTGGTATCTTCCACAACCAGGTAGATTCAGACGATAATAATCCTTGTACAATCGACGGATGTAATACTCTTACAGGTGTTACTCATACACCGGTTGATCCAAGCGATAATAACATCTGTACGATTGACGGTTGCAGTACATCTCAGGGTGTAACACACGTTCAGGTTCAGACAAACGATAATAACTTCTGTACAATCGATGGTTGTGATCCTATCAGCGGCATCTTCCATATTCCTGTTAACAGCGATGATGGTAATGCTTGTACAATCGATGCATGTAACAGCGCAACGGGTGCAATCACTCACGTTGTTGTTGTAACAGATGATAACAATGCCTGTACAATCGATGCTTGTAATCCGGCTACCGGACAAATTACTCATAACACATTCAACGTTAACGATGGTAATGCTTGTACAGTCGATGGCTGTAACAGCATAACAGGTGAATTCCACAATCCTGTTCCGGTTGACGATGCTAATGCTTGTACATTCGATGCTTGTGATCCTGTAAACGGTGTATTCCACCTTACAATCAGCTCTGATGATAACAATCCTTGTACAATCGACGCTTGTAATTCAATCACTGGCCAGTCGCATGTAGCGGTAGATGTAAACGATAATAACCTTTGTACAGTGGATGGTTGTAATACTGCAACCGGAGTATTCCATAATGTAATTCAGACAGCAGATAATAACCTTTGTACAGTGGATGGTTGTGATTCAAACACGGGAGTGTTCCACATCGCAATTAGTCCGGATGATGGTAATGGTTGTACACTCGATGCTTGTAACACAGCAACCGGAGTTGTTACTCACGTAGTTGTTGTTACTAACGATGGTAATGCTTGTACGGTTGATGCTTGTGATCCTGCAACAGGAAACATCACTCACCTCACGGTTATTGTCGATGACAGTAATCCTTGTACGACTGATATTTGTAATACTGCTACAGGAGCAATTGCTCACATACCTGCTATTGTAAATGATAACAATGCTTGTACAGTTGATGCATGTGATCCTGCTAACGGAAATATAACTCACCTTCCTGTAATAGTTGATGATGGTAACCCATGTACAACGGATGCTTGTAATACACTTACAGGCGGAGTTACTCACGTCGTGATTAATGTCGACGATGGTAATGCATGTACAATTGATGTATGTAATCCTGCAACAGGAAATATAACACACAATGCTGTTATTACTGACGATGGTAACCCTTGTACAAACGATTTCTGTAATACAGCAACAGGAGCGGTTACTCACCCTGTAATAAATGTTGATGACGGTAATGCATGTACAATTGATATTTGTAATCCTATTACCGGAAACATTACGCATAATCAGGTTATCATCGATGACGGTAACCCATGTACAACTGACGCTTGTAATACTACTACAGGCGGAGTTACACACGTGGATGTAAATGTGAATGATGGTAATGCTTGTACCGACGATGCTTGTAACCCGGTTACAGGAAACGTTACTCACATTGTAATTATCGTTGACGACGGAAATGGTTGTACAATTGATGCTTGTAATACAGCAACAGGTGCAATCACTCACGTAGTTGTAAACGTAAACGATGGTAACGCTTGTACTAATGATGTATGTGATCCTGCTACAGGAAACATTACTCACCCACTTATTATAGTTGACGACAGTAATCCATGTACAGTAGATGCTTGTAATACCGCAACAGGTGCAATCTCACACGTTCCGGTAGTTACTAATGATGGTAATGCTTGTACCAATGATATTTGTGATCCACTCACAGGAAACGTTACTCACCCAATAATCGTGGTTGATGACGGTAACCCTTGTACAACGGATGCTTGTAACACTGCATCTGGTGCAATCACACATGTTGTTGTTGTAACTAACGATAACAATGCTTGTACAATCGACGCTTGTGATCCATTAACTGGTGCAATCACCCACCTTACATTCAATACAAACGACGGTAACGCTTGTACTACCGACGGATGTAATACAGTAACAGGTGAATTCCACAACCCGGTTACGGTTGATGATGGTAACGCTTGTACATTCGATGGTTGTGATCCTGTAAATGGAGTATTCCACCAGACAGTTAATTCTGATGATAACAACCCTTGTACAGTTGATGCTTGTAACTCCATTACAGGAGTATCTCATACATCAGTAAGTACTGACGACGGTAACATCTGTACAACAGATGGTTGCGTTTCTACAACAGGTATTTTCCATAATCAGATTCCGACAAACGATGGTAACGCTTGTACAATCGACGGTTGTGATCCAATAACAGGTGTGTTCCACGTATCTATTAATGTTGACGATGGAAATGCTTGTTCGGTTGATGCTTGTAACACAGTTACTGGTCAAATCACTCACGTATTCTCACCTACTAATGATAACAATGCTTGTACAGTTGATGCTTGTGATCCGGTTACAGGACTTGTAACTCACGTTGCAATTAATACTGATGACGGTAATGCTTGTACAACTGATGCTTGTAATTCAATTACGGGAGCAGTTACACACGTTGTTGTAGTTACTAACGATAACAACGCTTGTACAACTGATGCTTGTGATCCTGCTACCGGCCAGGTTACGCATGTTGTAATAAATATTGATGATAATAATGTTTGTACGACAGATGCTTGTAACACGATAACCGGTCAGGTAACTCATGTTAGCGTAAATGTTAACGATAACAATGCATGTACAGCTGATGCCTGCGATCCTGCAACCGGAGCAATAACTCACGTTGCTGTAAACGTTGATGACGGTAATTTCTGTACAGTTGACGCTTGTAACACTATAACAGGACAGGTTACACATGTAGTAACCGTAACTAACGACAACAATGCTTGTACAGTTGATGCTTGTGATCCTGCAACTGGATTAATAACTCACAACAACATTAATACTAATGATGGTAACGCTTGTACAACAGATGGTTGTAACTCGATTACAGGTGAGTTCCATACTCCGGTTACCGTTGATGACAATAACATTTGTACAAATGACGGATGTGATCCTGTTACAGGAGTATTCCACAATGCTGTTAATACAAACGATAATAATCCTTGTACTATCGATGCATGTAATACGACAACAGGTATTACTCACACTCCTGTAAATCCGGATGATAATAACCTTTGTACAGTTGACGGTTGTAATTCGTTAACAGGCATATTCCATAATGCAGTTCTTGTAAATGATGGTAATGCTTGTACAATCGACTATTGTGATCCTGCTAAAGGAATATTGCACGTATCGTTACCGGTTGATGATGGTAACGCATGTACAATTGATGTTTGTAATACTACAACTGGCCAGATTACACATACAGTTATTGGTGGTGTGGATGATGGAAATGCTTGTACAAATGATATCTGTAATTCTACTACAGGTCAGATTACACATCCACCAGTCGGAGGTATAGATGATAACAATGCTTGTACAACTGACATCTGTAATACATTAACAGGTGGAATCACTCATACCACAATTCCAGGTATCGATGATGGTAACGCTTGTACAAATGATATCTGTAATACTAATACAGGTCAGATAACACATACAACAGTCGCAGGTATTGATGACGGTAATGCTTGTACAACTGACATCTGTAATACATTAACAGGTGGAATCACTCATACCACAATTCCAGGTATCGATGATGGTAACGCTTGTACAAATGATATCTGTAATACTAATACAGGTCAGATAACACATACAACAGTCGCAGGTATTGATGACGGTAATGCTTGTACAACTGACATCTGTAATACATTAACAGGTGGAATCACTCATACCACAATTTCAGGTATTGATGATGGTAATGCTTGTACCAATGATATCTGTAATACATTAACTGGTCAGATTACACATACACAGGTTAACGTGGATGACGGTAATGCTTGTACAAATGATCTGTGTAATACATTAACAGGTCAGATTACGCATACACAGGTTAACGTAGATGACGGAATCGCATGTACAGTAGATGCTTGTAATTCAACAACAGGTCAAATCACTCATACAGGAAGTCTTCCTACCTGCACAATTACCGGTAACACAACATTGTGTTCTGGTACAACACAACTTTGTGCAGCGGCTGGCGCCTCTTCATACATGTGGAGCACAGGTGCTACTACTCAGTGTATCACTGTATCTACAACAGCTACTTACACCGTTACAATTTCTAACGGTCCGGGCTGTAGCAGTACTTGCAGTGTAAACGTTACGGGCGCTCCTAATAATTCTATCAGTGGATGTCCTACCATTGCTCCGGGTGTAGCAGCATTGATTTGTGTACAGGGAACTCCTGGAACATATCAGTGGAATACTGGTGCAACAACACAATGTATTTCTGTAACTAATCCTGGAACTTACTCTGTAGTTGTTACAAATGGAACTTGTGTATCAACATATACACATACAGTATCTGCTGAACAATGCTTCGAGGGTACTAATAATCCAAATGTAACTGCAACACAGTCGTGGACAATTAACCAGGTCAACCAGACAGTAACTATCCGGACAACATTCTCTAAATCGTTTGTTGACAATACGTATGGTACGAATGCGATTGGCTGGCCAAGTGGTCACACATTTAATCAGCTTGTTGGTTCAGACCACGTACAGTTAGCACTTTATGATGCAAGCAATACGAAACGTATGGAGCTCAAGATCGATTACATTACTGCAAGCAACAGTGTTGTTTCAGGATATAAATCACTTGGAGTTACAGGTGGTGAAGGTGGAATGATCACAGGTAGTTCTTCTGACGTTGTTGGTGCAACAACATCACTCGATCAGAACTTTAATACCTACGGTTATGTTCTTACTACAAATTCGCCTGCAACAAATGCCAGCTACACTCCTAATCCTTCTTATCCAAACTGGATCTTCGATGTTTGGTATGAAGTAACAGTTAAGTTGTCTGCATTCCCAGGTGGATTCGGTAAACCATTGATCACAGACGTTCACGCAAGTCCTAGTAAGACTGGTAATAACACAGAAGAGGTTGAACCAACTCCTTGTACTCCATGTGTTGCTCCATTGGCTTTAGGAAATCTTGTATGGCTCGATGTCAATAACAATGGACTGAAAGATGTTTCTGAACCGGGACTTTCTAATTACACTGTTAACCTCTACATGGATGCAAATAATAATAATGCACCTGACGGAGCAGCAATTGCAACAACTAATACAAATGCAGGCGGTGTATATAACTTCAGCGGATTAGTTCCATCTAATTATATAGTTGGTGTTGTAGTGAAACCGGGTGACATCCCTGTGATTATTAACGGTGGTGATCCTGATAATAACATCGACAACGATAATAATGGATTAGCACTCGTTGGTAATGAATTCAGAAGTAATGCTGTTACCCTGAACTTCGGAACAGAACCTGCTGTAGGTGTTGATGGTGATGGTACAGACGCAAATCAAACTGTTGACTTTGCAATCTACAGAGACATTCCTACTAACCAGAAATGTTATGTTGGTACTACACATACATATGTACATGCGACTCAGACATGGACTGTCGACTTAGTAGCAAACACTGCAACTATCCGTACTACATTCTCGAAAAACTTCGTGGATAATACATACGGAACAAATGCAGTTGATTGGCCGGGAAGTCACTCATTCGGTAACTTGACAGGTTCAGATAAATTGCAGTTAGCATTGTACGATGCAAGCCATACGAAGAGAATGGAATTCAAGATCGATTATATGTCTGCTTCTGCAAGCTTCCCTTCAGGTTATGGATCATTGGGAGTAAACGGTGGCGACGGAGGTATGATACTCGGAAGTGCAGCGAACGTAGTAAGCTATAAGACATCACTTGATAAGAACTTCAATGATTTCGGTTATGTGCTTACAACTAATTCACCTGCTACTAATTCTTCTTATACTCCGAATGCAACATATCCTAACTGGATCTATGATGTATGGTATGAAGTAACTGTTAATCTTGCTGCCTTCCCAGGTGGATTCGGTGAACCAGAGATAACGGATGTTCATGCTAGTCCAAGTAAAACTGGAAACAACACAGAAACTGTTACTGACACAATTTGTATTCCTACACGTCTTGCATCTGAACAATCAGGTACTACTAGTAACTTCGTAAATACTGATAATCTGATTGTGAATGCTTATCCTAATCCATTCAGGACAAGTGCAACGATAGAATTCCAATGCACTGAGAAAGCATCACACGCGGTACTTGAAGTATATACATTATCGGGTGCTAAAGTGAGAAGTCTGTTTGACAGTACTATCCTACCAGGCTTTACTTACAAAGCAGAATTCAAAGCAGATGGTTTACCAAATGGAATCTACATCTATCGCCTGGAAACAGAAGATGGTGTTGTAAATGGTAAATTGATATTGATGAATTAAAAAATCAGAAATATTTAAATAGAAAAAATGCCTCCGGTTTCGGGGGCATTTTTTTTATCTATAAATCGTGGCACGTATTTATTTTCTTCATACTGACTACAAAAATATTTTTCTAAAAAATCTCTTAAATTTTTCTGATGCTTGGAAACGCTGATTGGAAGCCATTTTCAGCAATATGATTAAAAAATTATTTTAGTTTTTGAAATTCGTTTTTAAAATGAAGATGAAATAGTGTAGATATAATTTAACACTTTCTCTGTTATCTTGCATACCGGAAAATAAAAGGGAGAGTAGTAAATTCCCCAGGCAGCGGGAATTACTTCTGAAAGAATCCAGGATTTTAGAAAAGTTTTATTGTATTTGTTATTATAAAGAATACTGTAAAATCTTTATGCCATCCTTAAAACCCTTAATGTTGAATTTAAATAACTGCCTTGATTTGAGATGAGAAAATTTACCAGACTACTTTTATTAGCAGTAATGCTGATGTTCGTTCAAAATTCATTCGCTCAAAATATCAGAGGGTTTTATCTGCAGGATGTTGGTGACTGGATAGGAAATTCCACAAAAGAAAATGACATCCTCAATTATGCTCAGGGAAATGGGTTCAATTATATTTTGTTTTACGATTTAGGCGATATAAACTGGAGCAGTTCATCAGAGAAAAATCAACTTGCGGCATTTATCAGAAAAGCAAAAACTCAATATGGCATTTTGCAGGTTGGTGGTGTTGTAGAATATTCTGGTTATGTAACACAAAACATTTTACCTTATAATAATGGTCGTTCAAGCTCTCTTGAAAAATTTGATGTAATTAATCTCGAGTTTGAATTCTGGGTGAGTTCAAGTATTTCTTCTTCTTATTGTTCAAAGTTTCTCACGTCTGCAGGCTTTGCATGTACAAAAGCAGGAGCATGGTCGTTTGCATGGAGGGAATTTAAATTGATCGATAATATTTGTGCAGCTAATGGGATGATTTCAGAATGGTATCTTGGCTGGCCAGATCTTGCGCAGATGCAGCAAATCGCTTCTCGTGCCGACAGGATCCTATTATCGGCCTATCGTCCTTCCGATTCGGATATTTATACATATTCTAAAGGTCGCATGAAGGATATTGCTTCGATTGGTGGTACAACAAAAGTTCTTACACTTCTTTCTGCTCAATCATCATTCATGGGCCCATGGTTAAGCACACATCCTCAGACACGTCCTTTCCAGACATTGAAAGCAGGACTTGATGCAGAGACAGCTTCATTTGCAAACAACATCGACTTACAGGGTTACCAGTGGTTTACTTATAAATATTTACCTAAGACAATGCTGGCTACAGCATCTATCACTGCAAACGGACCACTTTCTTTTTGTCCAGGTAACAGCGTGACATTAACTGCAAATACAGGCGCTTCTTATCTGTGGTCGCCAGGCGGACAAACAACACGTTCAATTAATGCTACAGTAGCAGGATCCTATGCAGTGAGAGTTACAAGCACATCAGGAGTTTCTGTAATGTCTTCGCCTGTTGTCGTTACATTATCAGGCAGTGGATCAGCTCCAACTGTAACTGCTTCCGGCCCGACAACTTTTTGTCCTGGCGGAAGCGTAACACTAACCTCCAGCAATGCTTCATCTTATCTCTGGTCTAACGGCGAGACAACACAATCTATCATTGTATCAAATGCAGGAGCTTATTCTGTGACTGTCGGCGGTACATGCGGCGGCAGTTCATCTCCAGTAGTTGTATCTAATGCCGGTTCAGGAACTACACCGGTTATCACAGCTTCAGGTCCAACATCATTTTGTCCGGGTGGAAGTGTTGATCTTACTTCTAGCGTTGGCACATCTTACTTATGGTCAACCGGAGAAACAACAAGAACGATTACCGTTTCATCTGCCGGAAGCTATACAGTAACAACGGGTGGTGCCTGCGGAGGAACTTCTTCTGCTACTAATGTTTCTGATTCTGGTCCGGGTGCTGTACCAACAGTTACTACTTCAGGCCCGACATCATTTTGTCCTGGAGGCAGCGTAACGCTTACATCCAGCAACGCCCCACTTTATTTATGGTCAAACGGTGAGACGACACAATCGATTACTGTAACAAACACAGGATCTTATTTTGTTACTACAGGCGGAGCTTGTGGGGGCACATCTTCAACTGTTGATGTGAATGCAGCAACTGCTGCTACAACGCCTGTAATTACAGCCAGCGGCTCGTTGAGCATTTGTCCTGGTTCATTGCTTACTCTTACATCAACTGCTGCTAATAGCTACGTATGGTCGAATGGAGCCACAACAAGATCTATCATTGTTTCTGGTGCTGGAGATTATTCAGTTTCCGCTTACAGTGGTCCGGGATGTTCTGCTTCATCAACTGTTAAATCAGTAAGCATGCTTCCGGCTCCGTCAATTCCGGTTATTACACCAAACGGTTCATTGACCCTTACAACTACACACACAAGCGTATCACTTACATCTTCAACAGCAACAGCATATTTGTGGAGTACAACTTCTGCTTCAAGAACTATTTCGGTAACTTCTCAGGGTTTGTATCGAGTTACAGTTACAGGTTCAAATGGATGTAAGTCAACTTCAAGCGATGTATTGGTAACTGCGAATGGTTGCACACCTCCTCCGGCACCAACGATTTCATTAAGCAGTTCTGCTGTATTAACTCCGGGTCAAACAGTAACATTGACAGCTAATGGTTCAGGTAGTGGCTGGTTATGGTCGAATGGTGCGAATACAAGATCGATTACAGTTTCTGCCGCAGGAGTTTTCACAGTGAGAAACTACAGTAAAGGATATTGTTTCTCTACTTCGTTGCCGACTACAGTGTCATTAGTGCTTCCTCGCTTGTCGACGGCTGCTGAAACAGTAGAAAATAGTGATGTAAATATCTTCCCTAATCCCGCATCGACTGAATTTGATATTACATTTACAGCAAATGCTGGTAAGGATATCTCTATCAGATTACTTGATATTACAGGAAAAGAAATTTATCACAATAGTGTTCCTGCCGTTGAAGGTGAAAATAAAGTTCGCGTAGATGTTTCTGAATTGCCTAGAGGAATTTATCTGGTATATTTACAAGGCGAAAATCTTAAAGAAGTCAAAAAAGTAATTGTGAAATAAAAAGCTTACGAACACAAATGATTAATGCAGGGCAATTGTCCTGCATTTTTTTTATACTTTTGAATAATGGCTTTTAAGATTCGCAGACTTTTATCTGTTTTTTTCCTGCTGACTTTTTTATTTCCACCATCAGTGGAAGCCATGCATTCATTTAGTCATCGAAACGACATTCATTGTACGGAACAATCGATGATTCACTTCCATACAGAAGAACATCATTGCAACATTTGTGATTATTCTCAAACTCCTTCTTGTAATAGCATTTTATATTTTAATCTTTCAGGGAATAAAATAATTTCTGCTGAGATTTTTTTACACCATTCAGATCCGCTTTTTGAATCGCACAAATTCAATTTTTCATTCCGGGGACCTCCTGTTATTTAGAAAATTGGTCTTTAATAGTTAGTCTTAGAATTTAGATTTTCTAAAGTCTAAGGTCTATAGTCTAACTACTAAAGACTTTTTTAGCAAACTGTTTCACGCATAATGAAACCGATTGATTAATTAATTTCTAAATAATTATAATGAAAAAAAAGATCATCACAATTAATGTTGTTCTGTCGCTTATATTTTTCTGTTCAATTACCTCAGGAAAAAGTCTGGCAGAAAATGCAACCTTAACGGGGAGAATTACAGACAAGCAAACAGGTGAATCCCTGCCCGGTGTTTCAATTTATATTCCTGACCTAAAAAAAGGAACTGTAACGGATACCGGAGGAGTTTATAAGATAGAAAACCTTCCTGCGACGAAAGTTTTCGTCGAAATAAATTTTTTAGGATATAATAACATTACAGAAAAAATTGACCTGAATGCGATTACGGTAAAAGATTTCTCTATGGAGGTGTCGGTTGCTGAATTGAATGAAGTGGTTGTAACCGGGTTATCTAAATCATCTGAGCGAAATCGAACGCCAACATCAATAACAACTATTTCTCCCGTTCAGCTTAAGCAGCTTTCTACTACAAATATTATCGATGCAATTGCAACCCAGCCTGGCATATCCCAAGTCACTACAGGAAGCGGTATTTCCAAGCCTCTTATACGTGGTTTAGGTTACAATAGAGTAATGGTAGTTAACGATGAGGTCAGACAGGAGGGACAGCAATGGGGCGATGAGCATGGCGTTGAAATCGACGAATACTCAGTTCACAGCGTTGAGATCCTGAAAGGGCCGGCCAGTCTTATTTATGGTTCAGATGCAATGGCAGGTGTGATAAACATGCTTCAGGCGCCTACCTTGCCAGAAGGAAAAATTAAAGGCAGTATCCTCACAAATTACCAGACGAATAACGGACTGCTCGGCTGTTCTGCTAATATCATGGGCAATGCAAAAGGATTTATTTGGAATATTCGATACAGTAACAAACTTGCACATGCCTACCAGAATAAATTCGATGGTTATGTTTTCAATTCTGGTTTTCGTGAAAATAATTTCGGGGGAATTATAGGATTAAATAAATCGTGGGGCTATTCGCATTTGCATTTCAGTTCCTATGAAATGACTCCGGGAATTGTGGAAGGCGAGCGCGACAGCATCAGTGGAAAATTTGTAAAGATGATTGATTTACTTTCCAGCACATTGGGATCCTAAGCTTAGAATTCCACGTGGACAAGTTGTCG